>JADMIO011660971.1_pt1 | contig 92454 bp, 81 predicted proteins | sample 8958161 | NCBI WGS metagenome assembly JADMIO01 (sample SAMN16585339, study PRJNA669376) | soil metagenome | isolation source: Crop rotation soil | place: USA: Cullars Rotation, Alabama | collected 2011
CGCGACAACTTGTCCACGTGGAATTCTAAGCTTAGGATCCCAATGTGCTGGAAAGCTATGACAAAGTCTTTGAATGTTTTGCGGTTATGACCGGCGCCTTTAGTACTGCAGTCAAAGGCGATGCCAGAGTCTACGCAGAAGTAGTCGCGATCAGGTCATACGATTCGACTGATGTGATGACTGCAGAATGGACGAAGATCCCTCATGATGTCCTCGCCAAAATGTCTAGCAGAATTGTCAATGAAGTCTCCGACGTCTCCAGAGTTGTCTACGATATCACTACCAAACCCCCGGCGACGATGCGTTGGGAATAACTTGTAGTAGATCAATGAAACTGTGAAATTCTCAGAAATTCTTTCAATTGTTCTTCTTTCCCTCACTACAGTAATTCTGATTGCCCTGCAGATCAAACCATTTGGCTGGTTATTATTTGGGCTGGGTATTTTGACACTCTTTATGTGTAAGGCAAATTTTCGTAAAAATATACTCCTTGTTTATTTTTGTGTCGGGCTTTTGGGGATTACACCAATCAATACATCAGTTGCATTTCCCCATACCTTCCTAATGGGCATTCCGTTATTTCTGCTGGTATTTGTACCCTATTACGTCACCAAAAATATATATAAAAACCACATTGTCAGGTTTCCCTTTCACCATGGAAGATCCTGGTATAGAAGTGAGATCCTTTATATTGTTATTACCGCAGGTATTGCCTATCTGGTCCTGCCTTTTATGCTCAGGAATACCGGCTCATATCATAACTGGACTATCCAACCTGGGTTTTTTAATATTGCACTTTCCTATATTGGACTTAATGTCGTAGGCATTTGGGATGAATTATTCTTTGTGAGTACTATTCTGGGTATTTTTCGCAAGTTTCTGCCTTTTTCTTTTGCAAATGTTGCTCAGGCTGTTATTTTTACATCCTTTCTCTACACACTCGGTTTTCAGGGCTGGTGTTTTGTTGTCATTATTATTTTTGCGCTCTTACAGGGATATATCTTCAAAAAAACCGAATCACTCTTCTACGTTTTGACAATTCATTTAACCTTTGACCTCATACTTCACCTAACCCTTGTCCAGCTCAACCACCCGACATGGATCCACATTTTCCTCACCTGACTTGCTTTTTTCCTTCCAAGTTGGAATACTTAGATATATGCAGTACTCTTCCTTTTTGCAAAACAAAAAAGTACTGATAGTTGGTGGTGTTATTGCTCTCATACTGCTCGTTAGTCTTATTTCTGGCCTCGCCACGTCTCTCCTGGCACCTGCTCAGTCAGGCAATTCCACTGCCAACGGCACTGCAGATTCTTCAGGACGGCCCGCAAACACCTTATTTGGGAGCAAAAAAGTGGCAGCACCGACATTTGAACCGACTGATGTGCCCTATGTACCAACCAATACACCAGGTCCGACAAGAGCACCGGAGGATTATCTGCTGCCGACGGAGATCCCCACTCCAACTCCCTACCCGGGCGTCTTTTATATCGCGAATGGCAAACAAAATGATTTGCAGATCACGTATGTCCATCAGCATACAGGAGATACATTTGACGAAATACATTTAAAAAATACTAAAACGACAGAAGAACGATTACTGGGTTATATTTACCACTACACTCCGGGAGATCCTGCATTCTTCTCAAAAGATTTCTCACAGGTGTACTTTATCGGCAGCATGGATCAAAATGAATATAATCAAATCTCAACCTACTCGATCGCCCAAAACAAAATAGTGAAATCGATCAAACTATCAGATCTAAAAAAAGCGTTGCCGCAATTGCAGCTGGACCAGGTGGCAGCACTGAGCATGCTGATGCCATCTCCAGATAAATCGAAAATGGCATTGAGCTATGGTATTACCTTTAGTCCTGACCAAATCAATGCCAACACCAGTATTATTGTTATCGATCTTAACCACGGTTCAATGCAGCTCCTCCCCGTCCATGGCCTTGTCCATGGCTGGAAAGACAACACGACACTGCAATACGACAACAATACCCCAGATTTAAATGGTATTACCACGCAGGAAGTACAATTAAGCGGGATTTAACTGTGGTACGGTCCGCCCAGATTTTCGCGGCCGTATTTGAGGGCTTTGGCCATCCAGATCAGCTCAAGGTAGGCCCGTTCTATTCTTTTTAAATATGCTTCATCTTTGAGGTTTCCCTGCTCATCAAATGTGTTCTGCACTTGCGGAAAATAAACATCTGAAAATGTGGCGACCAAACCAAGTTCACGCACCGTATTCACCAGCGCTTCGATCATCCTGGCCCCGCCGAAAATACCATCAGAAACACCGGCAAAGGCAACTGGTTTATGGATATAATTTGTCAGTTCTGAATCAAGCATCCGTTTGAGTGTCCCCGGATAGCCATGGTTATATTCCGGCGAAACAATAAAAAAGCCGTCAGCTCTGGCTGTCAATGCAGTATAACGGGGGTCTTTATTCTCAGGATCATTACCATCATAGGGAAATGTGTAATCACCCGGGTCAACTAACTGGACTTCAATATCTTCGATACCCTGCCCTACTTTTTCGATTAATTTTGCAGCATTATACGAACGCCGTTTGGGGCGGGTGGTGCCGAGAAGGACCGGTATAAAAAGCTTTCCCATGTTTTCATTATTGTAAACCCATTTTTAGTGTTTGACAACGTCTAACGCATATGCAACGATATAATTGTACAGCTATGAAAATGCAAAAAGGCTTTACCCTCATTGAACTGCTTATTGTTATCGGGATCCTCGGTATTCTGGCCGCCGCGATCCTTGTCGCTTTGAATCCGCTTGAACAATTCGCCCGCGGTCGTGATTCAGGACGTGTGACGACTGTTAATCAGCTCGGTCATTCTGTTCAAACCTACTTCACATCACAAAACTCAACCTGGCCGACCCAGGGCGCTGCCTGGTTAACGACCTTGCAGACCGCAGCTGAATTGAAGAGCTTACCATCCAATCCAACGTCAAGTGGGTATACCACCGGATGTTTCACTGCCAACGTTGCTCAGAATGGTATTTGTTACCAAACCAACGGCACTGATGCGATTGTCTATATGCGCTCTGAAGCGAAAGGGAATTTCGTCAAAGCCGCCTGCACTGCAGGACAGCTTGCCTGGATCGTCTGGTCATCAGCTGAAGGCAAAGCCGGCCTCACCTGTACAGCTGCCAGCACCGACCCCGCAATTGGTGTCACAGGCTTGAAGTAATATGCCGGAATCGCGTTCCACTATCTATCCAAAATTAGTAATAAAAAATAACCAGAAGCCTAACCGCTGGCTAAATATTCCATTTCTCGGGATTCTGTTTCGTGTTATTATCACCATTCCGGTCAGCATAATCGGTTTCTTTTATGGTATATATTGGCTCATATTGTGGCTGATCATACCATTTGTGATATTATTTACTGGTACCTATCCGGATTCGTTTTATAATTTTTTTCTCGGGTTTGCAAAGTTTACTATCAAAGTCTATCTCTACTTTTATGGTTTGACCGATGTCTACCCCGGGTTTGGACTTGATGATAAGGGAATTTTTGAACTACACGTCGATAAACCCAAAAAGCCTTCGCGCCTTTTTGCATTTCCTCTACTCGGATTTGTTATCCGTCTTATTCTGCTTATCCCGTACATTATCTATATCTATGTGTTGACCTATGGCTCCCAGTGGGCTGTCTTTTTCTCATGGTTTGCTGTCCTTTTCAACGGAAAGTACCCGGAAAGCTTATATGAGTTTAACCGTGACTTCATCCGCGTAGCTATCGCTGAATCTTTGTATGTAGCATACATATACGACAAGTACCCAAGCTTTTATATCTCAATGAAGCATAAAGGAATAAAAATCCTACTTATCGTCCTGGGTGCATTAACATTGCTGGGCAGGTCAGCACTCGGCTTTAGTGAACCTCGTGATCAGTACAACAACCACTACAATAACTATAACTATCAGAAAATGCCGGAAGAAAATCCAGGTTCTTGATTGTTACCCATCTCTTTCGTACCTCTTAAACCCATCTAACAATCGTTCTCTACAATGCCCATTATGAGAGGAGGTGAATTATTTTGACAGACGTTAAACCTACTACAAAACAATCAACGAGTACTGACCCAATGCAAAAAGCGAAAGAGACAGTCAAAGAGGTTTCTCAGAAACAGGGTCTCAAAGGCGGCACAGGTGCAATGATGGGTGCTGCTGCAGGGGCTGTAGCTGGTGCTGCACTTGGTGGCATAGCTGGCGCTGCATTGACTGATGAAAAAGCGCGCAAAACAGTGGGCGACAATCTTTCTAAGTTGGCAAAAACAGCAGGAGAAACAATGAAAAAACTTGATGAAAATTCAGGCAAGCTGAAGAAGAACCTGAATGATACTGCTGAAACTATGAAAGACACAGCAGAGCCATTGAACAAACAAGTGAAGAAAGTATAAAAATAAAGATATCGGCTGCAGTCTTCGGCTTCAGCCGATTTTTTGTGCCAAAAAATTTTCGGAGGGAATTACTTTGAGGATTTACCAAGAATCGATGTCCTGAAATTTGTGACGGAGTTTGTTACTGCTTTTATTGGATTGCTGACGCTGTCTACTAGATCTTCAAGCTGTACAATGACCTTTTTAACATACAAATCAAGATCGCTGACTTTCTTTTTAATATAAAACAACAACACGACCATTGCTAATAAGAAAACAATTGACATAGCCATGGCTATGGTTGCGAACCAGTAAAAAACTTGTTGTATATCCATATTGAACACTACATTAGCATATACAAGCTCTAGATTATATAAAAAGTTGGTAAGAGATTCGGAAGAATACTTTACTGGGAGATCGTTGGCCCTGGTGCTTGTGAGACACCGGGTGACACGACAGGTAGAGGTGAGCATGGAGTATCACCTCCACTGGGGCCTGGATTCTGAGGAAGTGAGAGTTTACCTCCTCCAAGCAGTTGCATGATCATATTTATGAGCTTAATAAGCAGTTGCAGCAACCCGTCCATGCCATTACCAACTGCTCCGCTTTGTTTTTTATGATGTTTTTTGTGTTTGGCGTTGTCACTGGCAACACTGCTATCGGTAGAACAAGGAGCTTGTTCTGCTGCTGACGGGGCTGGTTGTGCTGAAATTGTTTCTGCCTGCGCACTTGTCACTTCAGGCATCGTACTACTGGCAACAGGTGCTGTACTTGGCGTTGAACACGTCGGGCAGGGTGCTAGTGGGTAAAAGGATGGGACTACGCCACCCGGCGCACTTGAAGGTGCAGTTGCTGGTGCCCCTGAAGGGGTTGTGCTTGTACCTGCATCATCTATCGTAAATGAATCACTCAACGACCCGCCGGCAGTTTTGACAAATTCTTCTTTTAACTGTGCCGCACTGACGGTAAATTTAGAAAATCCGTACGTATCACCATTGAGTGTCTGGAAATACCCCGCTTCTGAATCACCCGTGCTGGTACCATAAAAACTGTTACCGCCGGTCCCCGTGACCAGGAGCACCGTGCCTGCTCCTTTCTTGAAGGCAGAACCTGTGGCAGCGACACATGACTGATCAAATGTATTTGCTTTCGCGCAGGTAAGCTGTTTACTTCGCTGATAGTTATGGTCATGACCAAACAGCACAACATCAACTTTATTTGTCGTCAATGCATCCATTGTATCCTGGCCTATTTCACAGGATTTTTGCCCGGTCGATACACATGGTTGGTGCATTCCGACAATTATCCATTTAATGCCGGCAGAACGGGCGCTGTCAATTGATGATTTTAACCACGCCAAGTCCTTCCCCCCGTCCACAGGACTGATGAGAAGAAAGCGCGCCAGCGGCGATGTTGCAGGATAATCAAAATAATATTGTTTACCATAGGTTCCCTGCACATTACTCATTGGATTCGGCAGCGCAGAAACAAATTGATCCACTTTGCTGGCATCATGATTCCCCATGACAAAAGCAAAGGGTACACTGCCAACCAGTTTTTTAGCATACGTTCCCCATCCGGCTGGGCTTCCCTGTGTGTCGTAACTCAAATCCCCTACCCCCAGGAAAAAATTGACACCCGAACTGCCGGCACCTTTTAATACCGTATCGGTATTACTATTCGATTCAAAATCCCCTGCGACACCAAAGGTAAACGAGCTGGATTGGGCTTGCACTTCTCCGGGCGGTTTGGTCATCACTATCAGACCGCATATGCCGGCCAGGATAAGTACAAAAAGTAATGGTATAAAGCGATACAATTTCATAAAATTATTGCACCTGGGCATTTGTCACTGAGACGAGCGCATTGCCATCAATGCCTTCTGCTGTGATTTTTGTCCCCGGCAAAAAGGTAATTTGGCTTTGTGACGAATTCGAGATCGAACGCAGTATAATTTCAACCGTTTCATCACTACCGATGATAGGAGGTGTCGTTGAGGGGTTAACAACAGCCTCAAAAGTAATTATTCCTGTTTTGCGGTCCACAGAATTCTGGATTATCTTTTTTCCGCCGAGTAAATCTACGGGTTCGAGCGAAACAAACGCAAATACTTTCGGGTCGTATGCTATTTCGTAATGTATACCAGTCACTTTATTTTCGTTTGCCTCAAGAAAGACTTCAGTTTCTAACGTTCCATTAGGTTTAACTGTCAAAGGGTTAGGCGTAAACTTTAGTTTCGTCTGTGGCTGATTAGCGGGTGCCCGTGAAGGCACACTTACGTTTTGAACCCACTGATGCACAACTGGCTGATCAACCTGCTCGCTGCTCCCGAACAATCTGACGGCAAAAGCGATAAGCACGAGTACACCAATAAGGCCAAGTAAGAATTTTTTCAACATAACGTGTCCTCCTTTTAGTGTGAATAACTATTCAGTCTTTGTCAAGAATTCTATAAATAACTCCATTTTTTTGTTCTGGAGAGGATCTGCAAGCGGCAGGGCTTTCCTGAATGCTGAAATAGCCGCTTGCCTGCGGTTTTCTTTGAGCAAAACCAAACCTAGATTGATCTGTGTAGCCTGTAGATCATGATAAGCAACTACCTGTGGATCTGTCACCAATGCCTGCCTGTAGGCATTTTCTGCATGTTTATAATCTCTTTTCTGTGCGTAATAATTTCCCAAATAAAAGTACCCTTCCAGAAACGAGTGGTCTCTTGCAACTTCCGGCGTAAAGAGCGTCTGATCATTTTTAAATAACACACCTGCATTCACTGTGGTAAAACAAGCTACAGCTAACCAAACAGCCAGCAAACCATAAGTCCATCGCCGCTTTCTTATAAGTATAATAACTATCCCCGCAAACCCCGTCAAAGCAAGATAGCCATAATGTGGCGATCCTAAACGTGGCACTGGTACCAGATCAAGTGCAGGCAGCAGCAGTAAACCCAGCAAGATAAACGGAACGAAAATAGTTTTATTTTTATGTCCAACCAGTGCAACGAGAAGCAGTAGTATACCTACCACCCCTACTGCCCCTACTACCCCAGCATCCCCAACCTCTTGCAGACGGACTGCATCACTCAATGACGGCTTCAATGGATCAACAAGGTACCACAATAGCTTTTCCAAAACAAAGATCCGTGTCCCGATCGCCTCACTCAGGCTGGCCTGAAAATAACCAGCATGCCATATCTGCGGCACTGCCTGCCAGCGCAAAAAAAGATATAAGCATAAAACGGCTGCTTCCGGCACATATAGTAAAAGTATCGGATGACTTTTTTTGTGTTTCTTAGTCATTTCCCACAAGATCAGGAGCAAAGGAGTTATGAGTGCTGTTTCTTTTGATAATAATGTCAGAAAAAATGACAATACTGTCAGAATTGCAAACGGCGGCTTTCCAGTTTCCCGTGTTCTGGCATGGAAATAGACTGTCAGCATAACAAAAAACGTCATCAGCAGTTCCGGCCGATATGAAATAGCTCCGACAGGCAACCATCCGAGCGGATGGAGTCCTACCAGCAACATGACGACTATCACTTCAGGAAAGGAAAGTGCCAAAAAAACAGACAAAAAAAGTGGCACTACGGCAACTACCGCTGTATGGAAAAGCACATTGGTAAGATGGTATCCCGGTGCATAAGCGTGGTAGATCCAATAATCTGTACTCGTAAAGAGTGTTACCAATGGCCTGTAAAAACTGGTTTGCCCAAACGGTGATGACAAGATCTGTGCTAATCCTGCCGGCTTCACAAGTGCATGGCCCGCTTCAATATCAGTATGATCAAGCCAAACAAATCCATTTGGAATATAGGTAAGATGGGCCAGGAAAATGACGACAAGGGTTACGCCATAAATGATCGGCTTGCGGTACTGCTGCATAATCTTTACATTTATAGCACCTCGACGTATACTTTGACTAATGGAAAACCCAACACCGCAAGAACAACCTGTGCCGGTACCTGAACAACAGTCGGAACAAACAGCTCCTGAAGCACCGGCAGATCCTGCGGCCGCCGAAGCACCACCGCCGGTTCCAAAAAAACATAAAGTCCTGAAAATTATCCTTATTGTCATTGGCGTTATCGTTGTCCTTATTCTCCTTTTCGTCGGCGCTGCTCTCTACTATCTGCAAAAAAACGGTATCACCATGGATAGAATTTCACCAAAGGCAGTTCCGACATCGACAGTTACCCACAATACCAATAGCACGACCAATACGTACCACAATAATGCCTACAAATTTTCGATGCCCTACGACAAAGACCTGAAGATCAATGAAAAGCCGTACGGGTTTGGTGTGTCCAGTGTGGAAATGCGAGCTGCAGATACCCCGGCAGATTACGGTCCGGATTTTCAAATGCTGATTTTTCCAAAAGCGATCGGGGCCCAGATCGGACAGGATTTTGATAAATACTTCGATCTGGCAGACAATACCACGCAGGAAATTAAAGATCCTGGCGGCACAACGGTCAAATTCACCAAGATCAAAAATCGCGCAGTCAATAATCTGCGGGCATTTGATTTTACCAGCGCTTCCGTCCCCGCCGATCCCAACGAAGAATCCGAAATCGGCGTCTACATCGAAATGGGCACCGACACACTGGTCATCTCAACTCCTGAGAGTAACAAGGCTAAATTGGACGCCATGCTCGCAGATTTCAAATACCCGCTGAAATAGTACTGTACTTCGTCTGTCACTTCATATCAATCAGTTCTAAGCATTCTAGCTGAGTTTATAGCATTTTTGATACCAAGCATTCATGAAGTACAGTATTAGCTTCTTGACAGTGAATCGCGATACCTTCTATGCTGAGTAGGTGAATCTAAGAATACCGAAGAAATTCTTACTTGTTTTTTGTGCTGTTTTATTCGTCTCCTTTGTAGCCTGGATCATCAGTCTTGGGCTTGATCCTAAAAATCAGGAATACGACAGCATCAAAATGAAAGAAACGGACACCATTACTGCCAATGTCATTGCCAGTCCCCTGACTACCAGGTTTGCTCAGGCTCTCGATGAGACGACTTATGCAAGCATTTTAAGCGGCAATACGCCCTATACTGTCTTTGTTCCACAGGACGAGTCATTTGTAAATCTTCCTGACGACACAAGTGAAGCGATCTTCGGCCTTGCTGATACCGCTATAGCCAATGCTGTTGTTTCCTATCATATTGTGCCTGGATTCTACAAATTTGGAGATTTGAGAGATGGCATGAAATTAAAAACTGTCGAAGGTGAAGAGCTAACATTCAAAAAAAATGACAGAAGCCTGCTTATCAATGGTTATTCTTATGTAACCACTGATGATGTTTTTGTTAAGAATGGCGTTATCCATATGGTAGATAACTATCTTATTCCGCCAAGTTTAACAAAATAGTATATGGATCTAAAAAATTATAAAATAGAAAGCTCAAGGAATCGTTTACACACCCTGTTTATCCTCATTCCTGTTCTTATCTTGACTCTTGCAGCCGTGACACAGCCGCAACGCATCATGCAATTTGCACAAACTGCATCTCAAAGTGCTACGCAAAATGCTACACATAATCTCGCAAATCCACCACCGCCACCACTCTACGGTTGTCTGCAGGTTGGAGAAGGTACCAATAAGAGCTGTGCATCGTTGCAGGTCAAACAGGAGATGCATCTGACGCTTCATGACAGACCGCTTGAGGGACAAACCATCTGGTATGGTGATATCGTTTCAGGCACGATCAAATATACCAATATTGGGGATGTTCCCATAAACATAGCGAGTGTAGCCTTGATGGGTGAAACTGCTGATGGTACCTACAAAGTTAACTTCAGTTCTGGTAAAAGTGGCGGCGTATTAAATCCCGGACAATCAATTGATATTCCAGCCTCTTCTCATCGCTTCGGTCACCCGGACCCAGGTGGTGCATGGAAACTCACTGCCAAACTAACTGACGCAAATGGCGCTTCTGTGGAAGATATTGAGAATGTCAAAGTCAATGTCAATACAACCTGCACAGTGCTGCGTATCAAGGATCTCACAGATACTGACAAAAATAACCTGCGAAAACATTGTGCCAACCACCCTAATACAAAGCTTTGCAAGAGTCAGCAGTATTGTCTCGTCGTGGGTAATGGCAAAAACTGTGACAAAACTATCCCCGATGAGAATAAACCAAGCTTCCAGTGCGACAAATATATAATCGTTTCGGTTATTCAGCAGGATCTGTTTGAAGAAATCTGCAATGATGCTCCCGACAGTGATATGTGTAAGGATTACTGTTTCCAGACTATTGGCTCTCCAATTTGCATTGAAAAGATCCAAGTCCCCGTACAAGTTCCGGTTACTATTCGTGTCGCCAATGCAAGTCACCAATCAGATAAAAGTGTTGCGGGTATACAGACAGGCCCAATACTTTTGGCACAAGCACCAGGTGCGTGTGCAGGTGCGGGGGCAACTGCACGTTATGGTGCCAGCGTTTGTCCCGGCGCAGGGGCTCCACCACCACCTCCAGCTCCCGCTATAGCCCCTCCTAAGGCAGCCGCAGTCGTTCCCAAAGCCGCACCGGCTTCTGGTGGACTGCTCGGCAGTATTGTCAGAGGCATAACAGCAGTTGTTGCCCCGGCTTTAGCACCAGCTGTCAATGCTATTACACAAGTGCCAATATTCAAAACAATTATGCAGACAGTTATGCAGACAATTACACAGGCGTTTGTGGCTCCGTTTACCCGTGCTACATGTAGTCAACAAAACCCGACCGACTGCTGTGCTGTCGGAGCTATAAAATTACCGAATGCCATGTGTGGTCCAGGTGGGTCAGTCCCCACCAATGTCTCAATTAAACCGAGTGCAGATATTGCAGCCAAACATAACCAACCAGCACCATTTAGTATAACCTGCAACGCAATCATCACTGCAGGCTGCCCCCCAATTGCCGGAACTGCCCATCCTACTGGTGGCAACGATTATGTCGAACGTGGTGGCGTGCGTATTGTTTCTTCATGCCCGGGCGGCTACTTGCAACAAGGTGGTTCAGAGTGTATCAATCAAAAAACAGGTTTGGCTCTTCAGAGTCATGATCCAAGTACAGGCACGAATATAAGCGTCCGAGTTGCCGCTCCCGGAGTGAACATTCAGGACTTACCGCTCACAGGCAAAGGTGATCCTAACTGTGGTGCAACAGGTGATGACCCGACTGTTTGTAAGATATGTAATGCAGGATATTCCTCAGCAAATAGTGGTAGCGGCGTCTGTCTGAAACCAGGAGATCCGGATCCTCTCTCGGTGCCCCCTCCTGCAAAAGGACTTGTCGCAGCACCGGGCCCGGTGCAACAAGCTATTACCAATGGCAGCCCGATAGCAGGCTTGAATGCCGGCAAAGTTTCCCCTGCTCCGAATCAACCTGCTCTCAACGTACAAGGACAAGTAGGGGCAAATACGCTGCCAAATCAAGGCAATCCAATAGTCGGCCCGGTCACCAATACAGATCCGAATCCTGTCAAAGTACTGACCACTGGGGCCTCAGGTCATGCTACCACCACGACCACGACGCTTACAAAACAGCAGAAGCAGCAACAGCAACAGACTCTCCAGCAAGAGGAGCAGCAGCAAGCACAAACTGAAGAACAAAGTAAGATTTTGAATTTCTCCACAGCCATAAAGAATCTTACTCCTGATATACAGCAGCGTGTGAATACGACAACTCTCAATGCTGCTCAAAAGCTCGCCCAGACAGCTGAATGCTACAGTAAAGCCGAAAGCCAGACCTGCGGCTCATGTGTCATTAGTACCAAAGGAACAAATGCAGGCAAATGCTGCAAATATACTGGCAATCTGGTTAACGGCCGCTGCCCGACACAACCTACCACAAATGCCAACTCGTGTGGAAACATAAAATTACCATCAGGTATCTCCAGTACCTTCGATCCAAAATCCGGCACATGCTTGACCCCGCTCGGAACTACAGTAGCACCGGCGAGGTTTTCAAGTATACTGATCATTCCACCGCCGACAACAACACAGCCAGTTTCGCCGCTTGTACAAACCCAACAAGCACCAGCAGCTCCCGCCAATCCTCCGCAGAGCGTTTCACCAGCTGAAATAAGTAAAATGGAAAAAGCATGGCAGCCGCTTCTGCCTGCTACCAATGGACAGTGTGAAAAAGGATACACACTTACGGGCACTCAATGCTACTTCACCCCAACACATTTTGATGGAGGTGGACTTGTTACGGGACTTGAAAGCGGTGTCAGGTGCCAGAATCCATCCAATTGTACCTCAGGTGTCTGTGCTGCGGAAGCTGATCCAAATATATATAGATGTCAGTAATGTTTAGATCGGAGCTTATTCTACTTTCTTAATCTCAATCTTATATTTGGGGAACAAACTTTTGTGATGGGATTCGTGTGATTCATGATGGTGGGGTTCTTTTTTATTGGTAACAAAAAACGAACCGGCCATAAGTCCCAACGCGGCACCAAGGATTCCCCCACCGATAACATCACTTGTCCAGTGCTCACCCAGGTACACACGTGAGATAGCCATCAGGACGACATAGCCTGCGATGAGACATAGGAAACCGATCTTAACCTGGGTTGAGAATCGGTCCGAGTTGAGAATGACAAGTGCCAAAAGCACAGCCAGGAACAGCGTTCTTCCTTCATGTCCTGAGGGATATGAGTTTTGTTCTCTGACGGTAAACTGCGGGAAATCAATAACCTGCTGAGTACGGATCATAAATTGCGGCGGCGGCCGGTGCTGTACGAAATATTTGCCGAACAGTTCGATCAGATGAAAGCCAATAAACAAACTGATAGCTATACCGCCGGCCAGCCATTTTCTGGTAACGATAATAAATACTATCAGCACGACGCTCATCACTTCAAACTTTCCGATATCACTGAGCAATGAAAAGCCCTGGTCGAACCTCCGGCTGATATCATCCTGCAGATGGACAGTCATATCAAAGTCGGACTTCGTAAAGTGATTCCTATGGACGAGATATGAAAAAAGAACAAAGAGCACAAAGCACCCGACTCCGAGGGCTAAAATTTTCATGCGTTTTGACATCTTTCCATTATATACTTTCCTTATTGCTATGCCAAACCTTGACAATAAAGATTGAGATAAGACATACTAGAATGAGTATTAATCGTGCGTAAAAAAATTGCTATTGTTATTGTTATCTGTATGTGGTCAGCTGTGTTTATTGCAGCCTATCATTATTTCAATAATAAATTTGTCCAGGAAGCCATAGCCTACGATAACCAACGACTCTACGATATTTCCATAAATGACTATCACATATCCAAGTATTACATTGATCACAATCAGTTGCCAGAAAATCTTGTTGTTTTAGCTTCAAGTGAAAAAAATGATACCCAGAGCGTCTCTCCTCCCGTGTTACAGGATCCGCAAACTGAACGAGCCTATGCATATGCGCCGGAAAGTAATAGCACGTACAAGATCTGTACAACGTTCTCGACAGATACCAGGCATGACCGTAAGCTCGCAAATGCCTATACGACATATATTACGACGCAGCTCGAACGGTATGCTAAATCGGTTTACCATAATAAAGGGTATGATTGTCTTGAATTATCAATGAGTGGCAATCAAAATGCGCAGGTCAGTACCATCACCTCAAGTACACAACTCCAGCCGTTCACCTTTATGACACCATACCAGGACGATAAACTTTGCCTTGGTGAGAACTACACGTTGAGCTGGACCGGTGACCAGAATATGAATTCTCTTGGCATGTATCTTATTCCACCTGTCAGCATGAAGCAGCCCCAATCATGGCTGCAAAATGGTTACAAAATTTCGCCTGGTGTAATAGTTTCTTCAGCGGTGCAAGGCTCTTTGGTATGGCATGTCGGCAGTCTTGAGCCAATTACGGGCAAAACAGTACCAGAAGAAGTTCACCCCGGTGCAGGATACCAACTCGGTGTTATCACTCGCTATAATGGCACCTTAGAAGTTGCTTACTCCAGTGATTTTTTCGAAATTGCAGACTGCTCTGTCCATGGAAAAAATAAATAATTATGCATATACGTGTCAAAAAACGCACCGCTCACTTACTGCTTATTGTTCTTCTCCTTCTCGCAGCTTCAGTTACAATCGCAGCGGCTCAGCAACAACAAAAGGTCAAACAGTCAGCCGCTGCAAATGCTTATCCTGAACCACCCATGTATGGGTGTTTACAAATGGGCGCTGGAACGAGTAAGTCCTGTGCCTCAAAATTGCTTAATGGTCAGCTTCATGTTGCCATCAAGGGAATTACTGCTGAGATTCATAAAGTGTTTTACAACCAGACGTTACTGGCAACGCTCTCAATCTCCAACCCTGGCGATGAACCTCTGGTAATCAAAAGATTAGGCGTTTCAGGACATCCTTTACATGGTAAATATTCGGTTGGTTTCCAGCCGGCAATGCAAAATCTCACCCTCAATCCTGGACAAAGTGTGACATTAAAAGACGCGCAGCATACTTTCAATAACCCAGACCCCGGTGGCCCATGGGAAATCGTATCTGAGATGGTTATGGATAACGGTCAAATAGTGAGTGATGTGACTAAAGTAGACCTTGAAGTTGATACAACTTGCAAAGCGCTGCTGCGGGTACCGTTCACAGATCAGGAAATTGCTACTATGACACAAAAATGTAATGCCAACAAAAACGACGTGGGCTGTGCCGATTTTTGCGGCATTTTTGTCGACAAGTGTACAAACGCAAAAACGACACCCGATACTGCCTGTCTGGGCAATTGCGCACAAACAGCCGGTAGCTCATGTTATCCAGCCAATACAACCGGCGCAGCCGGTAAGGTCCCCGCATGTGGCTTCCTCAATCTGAATAAAGCAGGAGAAGACTGTACTGGTCCCGAACAATGCATTTCAAAAGTATGTGGTACAAATAAAAAATGTACATAATAATTAGGCTATGAACGACCAAAACCAATATTACATGGTAAAAGCAGAAAAGCATGTGTTCTTTTCTGTTCTTAGTGGAGCTGTGCTGGTTGCAGGGCTCTACCTGGCGCTCAGTCAGGTGGGACATTCCCAAATTCTGCAGCAAAGAGCGCAAACTGAAGATACGGCAGCAACTGCCAGCGCGACGACTACAGCGACAACAACAAACGGGACGGCTGCGGTTGCCGGTCCCACATGCAATGGTCAGACAAAACTGAGCTATACAGAAGCAAGAGTACTCAATGGTTTGTGCCCGGATATTGATCCTGGCAATCCTGGCAAAGACGTCTGTAAAGATTTTTGTACTGCAGCAGAAAATGCCAATTCTGATAAATGTAAAAAACCTGATCCCAGTAAATCAAGCTTACCAGCTGATTACGGGTTATATCACTGCGAAACTGTCAATAAGGCAGCCGGTGTAGCGATGGGTAAATGTGTACAAGGTGCCACCTGTGCAAACGGCCCTGCGCAAGGTTATTGTGCACCAAGTGAAGGCACCTGCTGCAAAAATCCGCCTCCGCCTGCCCCTGCTGCCCCGCCACTATCATCTAACGCATCGGGACAAGTGGCAGTTAAACCACGAAGTACTCCGATCGCCATGTGTAACAACGCCAAAGGCAAATGTGCCTCAGGCTGTATGAATTATATTGGCGAATGCTGCAGGAGCAATTATCCTCTCATCAATAACTGCTGCCAGCCAGGCTGTAATGTCTACGGTGGCACCCAAAAAGCAGGCTATACTGATAAAACAGGTGGCAAATGTGAAACTCCCACGGTTCAGAAATACGGCTACTGCCGTGCTACATCAGTACCCGCAGGAGCAAAAAACGTTGACCCCAATATTCCAAAAGATCCTGCAATTTTTAACTAAAGGAAGACTCAATCATTGACAACAGCGAAAACTTTACTTCATACTGATAGAGAGGAAACCTTGTGAAAAAAGGCGTTATTATTGGTATTATTATAGTGTTATGGGGAGCCGTCCTTATTGCCGCATACAATTATTTCACTGTAAAAGGAACACAGCAAGCAATACAAAAAGATGATCAAAGACTTTTTGATATCTCGGTAAATGATTATTATGTGGCTAGATATTACACCGAGCATAATCAACTACCAGCCAGTCTCACTGATATTATTGCCGCCTATGGTAAGAATGAAAATACCAATATTGTGCCGCCAGTGCTGCAGGATCCTGACAAAAAAGATTACAGCTATCAGGCTGTATCAGATGACACTTACAAAATCTGTACAACGTTCGCCACAGATACGCTTCACAATAAAAACCTTTCAGATGACTATTCAGCATATATAGCAACCCAACTGGAAAGGTACGCAAAGTCTGTGTATCACAAAAGCGGATACGATTGTATTGAACTTTCCATGAGAGGTAACCCGCAAGACCAGGCAAATGTAGACGTCTCAAACATGGAGCCATTTACCTTCTTAGCCCCTGCCAATGGTGAAAAAATTTGTTTAGGCCAGGATTATCGACTTGCCTGGGAGGGTGATGAAAACACAACACAAGTCAGTATCTATTTAATTCCTCCGAATAGTTTGCATCTGTCTGAGTCCTGGATCCAGAATGGCTATGTTGTCTCTCCGGGTGAGGTGGTTGAAATGGCTACTTCCCGAATCCTGGAAGGCTCTTTAATTTGGAAAGTAGGCGCGCTCGAGACACCAACCGGCAAAACCGAGCCTGAACCAGTTATTCCGAGTGATGGTTATCAGTTAGGAGTTGTTACAACAATTGCAGGAATACAACGTACCTCAACCAGTGATTTTTTTGAAATTGCAAATTGTAGCGGGGTAAGTAATTAATTATGGATATATACATTAAAAAACGTACAGTACATATTTTTCTATTTGTCTTGCTGCTGCTCGCGGTTTCGGTGACGGTAGTTGCGGCAGAACAGCAGCAACAGTTCAAACAGTCTGCGCAAACGACCAACACAACAGCACCCCAAGGGTACTCGCAACCTCCCCTCTATGGTTGTCTGCAGGTTGGTGAAGGCACCAACAAAGGCTGTGCTTCCAAATTGCTTATTAGCGACTTAAAAGTTACACTGGATGGGCAGAATGCTGAAGGTAAGACGGTCTTTTATACCCAAACCCTCAATGCAGTATTGAAAGTTACCAACGTTGGTGATCTACCTATCAAACTACAATCGATTGCTGTAGCAGGACAACCTTTAAATGCGAACTACAAAGCTGTATTCACACCTACAAAGCAGAATATTACTCTCAATCCAAAAAGTGCAACGACTTTATCGGGCACAATGCATACTTTCAATAGTCCTGACCCAGGAGGCCCCTGGAAAATTACTGACAACCTGTATGATGATAATGGCCACTTAGTAGCTGATACAGCGTCTGTTAATGTCAACGTCAATACCACCTGCAAGGCTCTTAACAGAATTAAACTTAACCAGGCTGAGCTCAACGCATTAAAAGCCGAGTGTAAAACAAAAACAAGTGCGCCGGAGTGCGCTGAGTATTGTGACATGCCCGGCACGGCGTGTAAGTAAGTTTATATGAAATCAAATCAAACACATTACCATTTACGACTAGCAAAACAGAGTATCTTAGCCGCAGTAACGCTGGGGGTCTTGGTATCGGGTTTAATGCTGACATTGACGCAGGTGGGGCAAGTGCAGACATTGGCACAAAATGCTCAAACTCCTGCAAATGGAAATACCTGTCAGCATTTGTCCATTTATGGAAATTGTTGTGACAATCAGGCCGCTGACCCGGCCAAACTGCAGGCATGTTTGGGGTATGGAACAAAAGTACCTGGCGCACCGCAAGTGAATAATGCCCCTGCGACTGCTTCAGCATCAGCTGGCAGCACCCAGCCTGCCGGAGCGGCTGCAGGAGCGGCTGGCGGTACCCAACCAAATGCCGGACCAACTTGCAACACCAAGACTCCCCTCAACCCAGATGAAGCAAAAATTCTTGACGGTATTTGTCCCAAGATTGATCCTCAGGCACAAAATGCCTGCAAAGATTTCTGTATGGCAAATCCGGATTCGGCCCAATGTAAAAAACCTGACGCAAACGGCAAGAATGGTGGCATCTATCATTGTGAGACACCGAATAAAACCGCTGGTACAGCTCCGGGGAAATGTCAAAAAGTAACATCATGTGGTGCTTCAGGAACAGCACCGGGATATTGCGCAACAGCTGATGGTATTTGCTGCAGAGTACCTGCTCCTGCCCCCCCTGCACCTCCGGCAACAGCAGCAAAAACTGCCCCTGTCCTACCGAGAACCGCACCAAAAACTGTGGCCAAACCGCCAGCAGCAGGAACAGTAGCAAAAGCTACTCCTTTAGCAACGTGCAGAAAGACATGTAAAGCTCCTAATAAATGCAACAGTAATGGTTATTGCTATAACCCGGCTGCAACTGGAGGCGGCAAAGGAAACGGAGCTGGAACTGGCACTGGAGCTGGAGCTGGAGGGGCTAAGGCTCCGGCACCTGCAAACGGCAACACCTGTAAGCACACTGCTATTTATGGTAATTGCTGTGATAATGCTAACGCTGTGATACAGCAAGCTTGTTTGGGGTACGGAACGACAGTCCCGGGCGCACCAAAGAATAACGCCCCTGTAGTTCCATGATGGAGCTCTCCAATTACTTGTAATAAATTATTAATGGAAGTTTATTTGAGTTTTAAGCCTTTGAGGTAGCTTTTGAAGTCTTCACTGATGTCAGGATGTTCAAGGGCAAATTCGACAACGGTCTTTAAATATTCGAGTTTGTTCCCTGTGTCGTAATACTTACCACCTTTAATTTCTGCTGCAAGCACATGGATCTTGTCTTCAAGCATTAATTTTAATGCGTCGTTGTAGTACAGCTCGTCACCTTCGTTGAGCATCGAAAGTGCGCGGTCCAGATAGTTGAAGATTTCAGGTGTAAAAAGATAGCCACTGACATTGGCCAGATCTGATGGAGCGTTCTTTTGGCCAGGCTTTTCAATAAGTACATCAACGTCGATCAAACCATCTTTGATTTTTCGGCCTCCAGCAAAACCATAACGGTCATAATCTTCCTTTTTAGTTGCTTTAATACTCGCCAGCACCGACCAGCCATATTCTTCATAGATCTCGATCATTTGTTTGAAGCGGGATTTGGGTTCTGCTTTGATGAAGTCATCGCTCCAGGTATAAATGAACGGTTCGTCGCCAATGATCTTGCGGACATTCAAGAGTGGTGTACCGTTCCCATATGGTCCTTTTTGGCGGACATAAAAAAAGTTAGCCATTTCGGAGATCTTCTCAATGCTCTCCAGAAGCGGCAGCTTCTTCTCCCCTCCCATGCGGAGGTTCTCAATAAGCTCCATACTCGGGCGGTCGAAGTGGTCTTCAATGGTTCTTTTGTGATATCCTGTAACAATAACGATATCCTCTATCCCAGCATCGACCAGTTCTTCTACAATGTATTGAATGATCGGTTTGTCAACAACAGGCAGCATTTCCTTCGGCATGGCCTTGGTTTGAGGCAAAAACCTCGTCCCAAACCCTGCTGCCGGGATAACTGCTTTCCGTATTTTCTTAAATGCCATAGAGGTATTATACCTCATTAAATTGCCTATTGTCTAGTTTCACTTCTTGATATACACTGAGAGAGGTTCACTGCTTCGAATGCCCCATAGAAAAAATGTCTTCAGCTCAACTTTGTCAGGTTTGTCAGTGGGTTGTCAAGTAACGACAACCAATTAGGCTTATAATTGCTAAGGTAAAGGAGTAAAACCTTATGCCAACACCAGGACCCGAATTTGCAAGGACACATGCAGCAGCTTTCAAAGCACGAGCTGCCTTTTTGGCGGCTGAGGGCAATGCTGCGCCCGATCCAGCAAACGATCCTTCAAATCTGTGGAGACCTTCTGTCTACGTACCAGAACAGCCACCTCAAGGATATGGAGGTAGACTTGTTACTGCTGATAACATGGTCCGGCCTCGAGATGCGCAAACGCAAGCAAGACACGAAGATGTTCTAGCAATGCGCAAAAGAAATTATTATGCCACACTCGTGGAACGCAAAACAATGAGCCCTGAAATGATGGCTGATGCGTTACAGGAAGATCTTGTTGATACAGAATTTACACTCAGAGTAAGAAGACTTGTCGCACGCCATGGTAAAGGAAACGTAACTGTGCTCGGCAAAGATCTTCCGAGAGGCCTTGAAGGAGTAAAACGAATTGAAGAACCAAAAGCAAAATTTGTTAAATTTGAACTTATAAGACCAGAAGATGCTGTAGATCCTCAAGCAGCGGTGCATCATATCTTGGATTTAGTAGATTCAGGTGGTGGTGCCGTAGGTACAATTCCTACTTCGTGGAAAAATGAGCTCCCTACAAGAATGGATGATGCTAGCTTATTAATTTTGCCAAATCACACCCGTCGTGCTCGTGGTCATGAAGATCGCTCAGTATTAGAAATCGATTTGCCAGTAGCTGCGTAAAAGTATTTAAACGTATTTCACCTTGACATCCCCCACTCCAGTCTCTACAATCGACTCATTAAAAGTACTTTTGATTTTTAACTTTTGATTTTTGATTTTCTAACATGTGCGGAATATTTGGTTATATTGGTCCTAAAGAGAAGGCAGCGGAGTTCGTTTTTGACGGGTTGAAGATGCTTGAGTATCGTGGGTATGATTCCTGGGGTATTGCAATTAAGAAGGAGACATCGATTGTTGTTGAGAAGCATGTCGGCAAGATCGGCAATGCTACAGTCAGCTTGCCCGAAAGTACGCTTGGCATCGGCCATACCCGTTGGGCAACCCATGGCGGAGCAACGCAAGAAAATGCCCACCCGCACACCGACTGCAAAAAGCAGCTCGCTGTTGTCCACAACGGCATTATTGAAAACTTTCAGGAACTCAAAGACGCACTCATCATCCAGGGACATACCTTTAAGTCTGAAACCGATTCCGAAGTCATCCCCCATCTGATCGAAGAACATCTCAAAACAGAAGGCTTTGCCTCGGCTGTGCGGGATACCTTTAATAGTCTCCAGGGGATGAATGCAATAGTAGTCGCTTACGCGCCCTCCAAAGAAATTGTTGCTGCTAAAACAGGTTCCCCGATGTGTATCGGCATCGGCAAAAATGAATTCTATGTCGCATCAGATGCGGCGGGTATCGTCAAGCACACCAAAGACGTGATTTTTCTGGAAGATAACCAAATGGTTATTCTCGGAAAGGAGCTTAAGCTGCTTTCGCTTCCGGAAGGCAAGGAAATCAAGGCTAAAGTTCACACCCTCGACTGGACATTTGAAGATGCCGTGAAGGGAGACTTCCCCCACTTTCTCTTGAAAGAAATTCATGAGCAGCCGCGGGTCATTGACAATATTGCCCTTAATTACCTTGACGAAACCAAACAGCTGGCACACATAATAGATAAAGCCTTTGGTACATTTATGGTTGGCTGTGGTACTGCTTCTTACGCTGCACTCGCTGGAACATATCTTTTTTCCTCCATAGCTACTAAACATGTTAATTTCGCCATCGGCTCAGAATTTAAGTACCTCGAAGATTATATTAAGAAACAAAGCCTGGTTATCCCTATTTCACAGTCAGGTGAAACAATTGACATCGTTGACCCGGTCGAACATGCCAAACAAAAAGGTGCGACTATAGCTGCACTGGTCAATGTGCTGGGGTCAACGCTGTACCGCCAGGCTGATCATAAGATCCTGCTCGGTGCTGGCCAGGAAAAAGCAGTTGTCGCTACCAAAAGTTTCATGGCAATGGTTTCAGTCCTCCTGCTGACAGCCTACACCCTAGCCGAAAAACAGGAAGAAGGTGCAGAGCTGCTCCGAAAAGCAGCCCAAAATGCGAAAGTTATCCTCGAGAATGGCCACGCAAAACAGGTTCAGGAATTGGCAGACGAGTTGAAAGACCGTGAACACATGTACCTCCTCGGCCGCGGCCTTTCCTATGCCACAGCCATGGAAGCGACACTGAAAATTAAAGAAACAAGCTATGTGCACGGCGAAGGGTTTGCAGGTGGTGAACTCAAACACGGTGTTATTGCGCTCATCGAAAAAGGCACGCCTGTTTTTATCTTCGCGCCCAATGATGACACGTATGAAGAAATTATCTCAAACGCCCAGGAAGTCAAGGCCCGCGGCGGATTTATCATAGGTGTCGGGCCAAGAAATAACGACGTCTTCGATAGGTTTCTGGAAACTGAGGATATCAAAGAAGCTACCCTTATCCCCCAGGTACTGGTCGCTCAGCTGTTTGCGTATTACTTAGCGATAGCCCGTGGTATTAAAGATCCTGATAAACCGAGGAATTTGGCAAAAAGTGTCACGGTGAAATAGTAAGTTTCTATCTTCGCAGGTAATTTGTATTAGAGCGTCTATTGGAGCCATCATAACTCCCGTCGGTCGGTGGAAGCTTTATTTCAGGTGGGCCTTTGCGGACAAATGGCATATCTGATACACCTTGCTCTGCTGCTTGTTTAAAAGGATCAACTACTGGCTCAGTAGTACCCTCTCCTTTACCATCATTATCTGTCATCAATGCGCCACCTCGGGTCTGTCTCAGTAATTCTCTTGCAGTAATCAAAACTACTCCAACACCAGCTAGATCCTTTAAACTCCGTCTCACACCGTTTGCTTTTTCACTTACTGCCGTGCTCGCACCTGCAAACGTTTCTTTTGCTTTACGTACAGAACGTCTGACTAAACCAGCATCTTGTGGTGCTGCTCCAAGTACTTCTCCACCTTTAGGTCTCATACGACGGTATTATAATGCTCCAACCGCAAATCTGCAAGTTCAGCCAATTTTTACCCAACTCTTACTTTACATCGCACTTCTTTTGGCATATAGTACGGTTAGAATGAAAACAATTGTCATCGTTATTGTAGTCATTGTCCTCATCGCTGGAGGATTTTACCTCTATAAGAACAACCAGGCCAAAACAACAGTCGTTGCCCCTACTACCCAAACGCAAACCCAGGAGAAGATGCAAACCGTTCCGCCAAGTGAAGCTATGATGTCACCGGAGCCAAGTGGTGCTGCCATGAAAGCAGAAACTGGAACGACAAAAGAATTTACGGTTACAGGCAAGCCTTTTTCATTTACACCTAGTACCTTAACAGTTAAGAAAGGTGACACAGTCAAAATCACGTTCAAAAACGCCCAGGGCATGCACAATTTTGTACTCGATGAATTCAATGTCAAATCAAAGACCATAAACGCCGGTGAAGAAGACACAGTCACCTTTGTCGCTGACAAAGCCGGAGCCTTCGAATACTATTGCGGCATCGGTAACCACCGCGCCATGGGCATGAAAGGCACCCTCACTGTTCAATAGCATAACGCAACTATAGGTTTATTTCCCCACCTTAGTATGCTAAAATCTCATGCATGACTAGAAAAGAACCTGCGGACCTTGCCGCATCTATGGCAGAGTTAGATACCATTCAGCGTGCCCGACTCGATGGCTATCGAACAAAAGTCGCAGCGCTACCCGGATTTATAAATAACCCTCATCTTACACAGGCAATGGATGACGAAGTGATAAGTGGTGTTATTGCAGCAACATTGTTCCCCCCGCATGCACCAGCACTGACAGAGACGTATCATGCGTTAGCCATAAACTTAAAAGCTCCTGCTACTTCGCCACTAAGGCAGCTGAGATTAGTTACCGTCGGTGACATGATAGTCACACAGTCTCAACTCCCAATCACGGACCGAGAGCCATTTACTGATCGTGGCAATGTTCACGGTAAACGATCCAAATTCTTTGTTGATGCAATGGAATTAATGATTGCAGAAAAGCCTACTGAACAATCGCAAACAGCATATCAGGCATTTATGGATGCGATAACTCCTGCACGAAAACGTTTGGCTGATCCTCCCCCACCACACGCTGCAACACCCGATGCACTTCGACAACAGGCAGCTCAAGTACGGGAAGTAACCGCTTTTCTGGATAGTTCTTTAGCACACACGCATGCACGTTTGGGCTCAGATACAGTCGTTGCTTTACTACATGAATACCCAATCAAATCAGCCCGGCAGATTGGCGAAGATGCTCATGCTGGACTTCTGCTGGTTAATAATGAGCTTGAGGGCGAAGATTACGATCTTGAATACCATGCGTGGGTAAACCACCTCTATCGAGGAACACGAGACACGGATGGAAATCAAACCCATCTGGACAAATTAGGTAATTATTTTCTGACCCACGATTCAGTCAGTACAGTCTTTTGGAATCGGCCGAATGAAGAAATCCCGGCAGTACCACTTCCTGCAACTGCTGCCTCAGATAGAATACGTCGCCACACAGTTCCAATGCAGTATGCCAATGCTGAGTGGTACTTTACGCAACCTCCTGAAACAGCCTTGGCATTTCTCCAAACAACTCCGCTTGAAGGAGATCAAGTGCTTTCAAAACCAGCTTTATTAAAAAGGCTCATAAGCTACGCAGGACTCTTTAAATCGCTCCATCCCGCTCATCCAAATGTTACCGTGATTACTGATGAATTGAGAGCTCTCATACGAGGTTCAGGTAGCAGAAAAACAGTTAGTGGTTTTATGGATATATTGACTGATCAGCAAGCTGGTATTATTCACGATGAAGTACGTCCGCCTGCTCCACCTCAGATAAAAGTTTCCATAGTAAAAGCTGGACAAACAGCAGCAGAACTTCTTGCAAGCCTTGATCCTGACTCTGTGTACTATGTTTCAGATAAAAAAGCTGAAGAGACAAAACGTAAAGCAAGAAACGGTGATTCTCCTTCGACGACACGCACAGAGCCCCACCCACAAGAAATACGTGCACATATCGATGGCACTACTACGACTGCTCCTTATTGGCATGAAGTTGTTGAACCACACGCCGCAAGTGTTCCGGTCGTGCTCGATGCACTACAAAAGAGATTTGGTGAGCACAATCAAAATGAAACAAAAAAATTATCTACTATGGCTGATGACCCTCTGGATGCTCTCTCTCCTTTAACAGTAACCCGAAGTATTGCAGTTGTGCCTGCCATACTTCCTCCTGAACATCTCTTGCATAACCTGTCAGCATCCGGGATCCTGGCGATTCAACGGGATGAGGGACGATACTCTATCATGATTAATACAGACACTGCAGGCATAGACAGTCAAGGATCAGCTGTGCTCAGATTACAGGGACGACTTACTGAATTTGGACTTATTATAGATAACGCACCTGACGAGTTTGTATACACCCCACTTCAAAACGCGCTGACAGGAGCAGCGATTATGACGCATAAGTTACCTGATAAAACCTTTACATTGGATAAAAAAAGCGAAGGGAAAAAAGATGCAGCCAAAGTGAGTGTCACGGAATGGAATATCATAGCTAAGACTTCAGGATTTCCTACCCTCTCACCTATGCGTCCATTCACAGAAAAAGAAACTGCTGTAGTCTATCCTCTCGATCAACAACATGTAGACCACTTTGCATATGAAAAAACTGGAAAATAGCAAAGTTCTTACATCTTGGCAATAAAGTGAGAATATGGTAGAATATACGGACTTGTTCCTATATGGTCAAACCTGTAACGTTTTTACAAGAGACATATGCAGAACTAAAAAAAGTTGTTTGGCCATCCCGAAACGACATAATTAGGCTCACTGCGATCGTTATAACACTCAGTGTGCTCATGGGGCTTTATATAGGCGGGCTGGATTTACTCTTTTCAAAAATGATGGAGTTACTATTGGGATAAGATTTAAGAACTAAAAAATAAGAACTTTTTTTATGGATCACGCAACAGCACAAACAGAAGAATTACAGGAAGAAACACAAGAAGAACCACAAACTGAAGCAGAAGCAGCGCCAAAGGCTGTGCCTGATGATGCAAAATGGTACATTATCCACACCTATGCTGGTCATGAGAACAAAGTGGCCCGCTCGCTCAAGCAGCGTGTTGAGGCAATGGGTTTTGACGACCGTATTTTTGATATCATCGTCCCGACCCGCAATACCATCAAAGTTGCCCAAGGCAAAAAAGAAACTGTTAAAGAAAAGATTTTCCCGGGATATGTGCTGGTCCGCATGCGCCTTGATGATGAATCATGGTTCATGGTCAGAAGTACGCAGGGTGTAACCTCATTTATCGGCGCCGGCAACAAACCGACCCCGATCTCTGAAAAAGAAGTTGAAGCTATCAAGAAATTCATGAACATGGAAGAACCGCTCTACAAAGTTTCCTTTGCAGTTGGTGAAGCCGTTAAGATCACCGATGGACCATTCTCTGAATTCCTCGGTACCATTGATTCGATCGACGAAACCCGAGGCAAATTGAGAGTCCTCGTCTCAATTTTTGGCCGTGAAACACCCGTTGAATTAGATTTCCTGCAAGTTAAAAAGATCTAATCTTGCATGCGTAACGCACGGTATGTTACAATACCAAGACTGAAAGCATATGGGAGATTCACACGTTGATGTGATTCGTTTGAACCTGTGACTTAGATACAGTAGTTAGACAAACTATTCTTCTTGTATTTATCCACGGTTCAATTCCCTTCAATACTATGGCAAAGAAAGTTAAAACATATATTAAACTGAACATTCCAGCCGGAGCCGCAACACCAGCGCCACCTGTCGGTACAGCGCTTGGTCCTCACGGACTTCCGATCATGGAATTCGTGAAGGCATATAATGACCGGACTGCTGAGCTCAAGGGCCAAATCATTCCTGTCGTCATCACGGTTTATGAAGACAGAACGTTTTCATTTGTCACCAAGAAACCACCAGTCGCTGAAATGATCAAGAAAGCGCTTGGCAAAGAGAAAGGCGGCCAGAAACCAGGACGTGAAAAACATGGTACGTTGACCATGGATCAGGCACGCAAGATCGCCGAAGATAAACTTGAAGACCTTAACACTGATGACATTGAAATGGGAGCAAGAATTGTTGCAGGAACAGCCAGGTCGATGGGAATTGCTGTTGAATAAAGGGGGTAGGTTCTAGGGACTAGGGTCTAGAACAAACTAGGCGTCCTAACCCCTAAAACCTGAACCCTCGACCCTAAACTTATGGGAAAAGTACGCATTAAAACATTTGGAGACGAAGAACAGGAAAAAGTAGACGCTAAAAAAGCTGCAGCTCGTGCTGAGGCAAAAAAGGCACGTGAAGCCGCTGAAGCCAGAAAAGCTGGTGAAGAAACCGGTACTGAAGAGACCGCTAAAGAAGCCGTCGAAGGCGAGGCTCGCCAAGGACAGGCAGCAGAACCTGAGAAGAAAGAAGCCAAGAAACCTGTTGTAATTAAGCAAAAGGCTGCCAAACAAAAACGTTCTGACAAATATCTTGCAGTTGCAAAAGAAGTTGACCGCAATAAGAAATATGCGCTTTCAGAAGCTCTGACACTGCTTGAAAAGCTCAAATATGTTAAGTTCGATGAAACTGTTGAACTCCACATTAACACCACCGAAAAAGGAATTTCAGGCAACATGGTACTTCCCCACGGCACCGGCAAAGAAACCAGAGTTGTGATCGCTAACAATGCAGCTGATCCGAAACATGTCGATGACTTGGTTAAAGCAATTGAAGGTGGACAAATTACTTTTGATGTGCTGGTCGCTACACCTGACACTATGCCGAAACTGGCACGTGTCGCTCGTGTCCTTGGACCTCGGGGACTTATGCCAAATCCAAAAAACGGAACAGTCACACCGAAACCGGAAGAAGTCGCAAAAAAATTCGCCGGTGGGCAAATTAACTTCAAAACCGAAGCCAAATTCCCGCTTTTGCATCTCGCTGTCGGTAAGCTCTCATTCGGTGAGAAAAAATTGACTGACAATATCAAAACTGCTGTGGGAGCAATTCAATCCAAACAAATCAAAACTGTTACATTAAAATCAACCATGAGTCCAGGTATCAAACTTGACACCGCTTCTCTTTAGACCGCTTGACTTTCACTCCCTGACAACTCATCCTTAAATGAGTGATTAAAAAATATTTTTTTCTTATTCTTAGTATAAACCTGGCAGTTTTATTCCTTTTTTTGAATTTCAGTCCGGTGGCACACGCCGCGATGGATGCTACTGCAAGTCCGCCATTTTTTAATATTGTCCCTTGCCCTTCTTGTGCCTCCGTGTCAGAACCTGTGATATCCGGCGGTGAAACTGCTCCATCAGCAGGTGAAACCGCACCAAGTGCTGCAGAGACCTCAGTTGCGCCTGCTCCGTCAACAAACCCATGCTCGTCTGACAATGCAGTCGCTTCAGATAATGCCAGAAAGAAGAAAAGTAAACATCATAAACATAAAGGAAAAGTCAGCAGTTCATTTGAAAGTTTGCTTAACAAACTGCTGGAAATTATCAAGAAGCTCCTGTCAATGCTCGGCGGCAGTTCGGGCGAAATTCCTTCATTAAATGTAAACTCGACTCAAAACGCTCCGGAAACCGGCGTTACCCCCTGTGGACCATCAGGAACTGAGACCCAACCTAGTACAGCTGTGCAACCAGGTTCTGCCGGATCTGTACCTTCTACACAACCTTCACTTGCCCAAGCCATAAGCCCTGCTCTTTCCGTCTCCCCCTCCCCGTCAGAAATGCCGGTAAATAATAATATTAACTGGGCAGGATATTCTACAGCGCCTAACGTCAGTACCCCTGGGATGCCCACCAACGGTACCTTTACAGCAGACTGGACAATAGTACCGATTGACTGCAGCGCCGGTAATGGCTGGTTATCCCAGTGGGTTGGACAAGGAGGCGTAGGCGCTAATAATGGTTCAGGAGCAAATGCAGATATGAATTTGCCGCAGCTTGGTACTGCAGATAACTGTTCGGGACAGACCGTCGGTTATAGCGCATGGACAATAGCCATGTACGGTCCAAAACCTCCTCCGTTTGTAGATCCCCCAAACCCGGTAGGTGAAGGTGATAAAATGACCGCAAAAGTTGTTTTCCAGGGTGGTGGCAAATTCGCAACAACTATATCAGATATCACAAAAGGATGGACATTTAATACTCCCATGACCTATGACGCATCATATGTTCCCTTTTCTGGCGAAGCCATTACTGAGTCATATTATGATACTGACAAAACAAAGCCTGGCTCTTTCGTTGTCATTCCCAAGCACCCGGATGTTGTCTGGAGCAATGTATTTTATTTGCCGGACGGGAAACAGCAAATACCATTAGCCCAAGCGCCAAATCTTTTGCGTCATGTCCTTACAGGAAATAATGATGGCAAAGTAAATATTGACACCTTACCAATTAACGGCAGTACTTTTACGACTCACTGGGTAGCAAACTAAACAAATGAAAACAAAAAAACATTTACTGATTATTACACTAATTATTCTCGGCGGTGGAGTACTCCTCTCGGTACTACTACATGGATACGTATCCGAACCAGAACCTGCACTCCAGCCGGTGCCTACGCCTGCGGCATCGTACCTTTATACTGATCCCGAAAATTATTTTAGCCTGCATGTACCGTCGGATTGGACGAAAAAACTAAGTACTGCAACAAATACCACTGGAACCAATACCAATCATCCTGTAACGCAGGACGTTTCCATCACCCAGTTTTTCGTGCCGAATCACAAAGCTATTACTATACAGGTATACAAGGGACAACCTGTCTGTTCTTATACACCACCAGTCAACACAGCACTCGCAGGATTACCTGCATCATACAATGAAAGCCTGCACCAATGGATCATTCCAACTACAGAAGCCACATACGTCATAACAATTGCCTATCCCGGCAGTGGAGGTTTCCGCCAGCCATTACAAATGATACAACCGACGCAAATTCCACAATCGGTCATTAAGGCCGATAAAGATCTGGTTGAAGCCGTTCTGGTTTCAATAAAACTTACCAACGCAAAACCCTACCAATGCAAATGATACTTCGTTATACTTAAGTTGTATGAAAAATCCATCCGGACGATCTGATAAGCATACATTTGGCCATTATGCTGCCTTTGTCACGCTCTTTTTACTGCTAGGTGGCATTTTTTTTACTATAACTGGCAGCCTCCAAAAACAAGCTTTTCGTAGTCAGGCAGAGATGTTGCCGCTTGGATCTGCGCTACCAGCCGAAGCGACATGTGCATCCAAGGTAGTGAAAACCGCTGAAACAGTTCCGGAAAATCAAACCGCAAATACTAGCAATGTCTATGCTACCGGCTATCGATTAACAGGCAGCCCTCTCGGAACGTACGACGCAGGTTTCCAATCACGTGTTACTGGTAATTTTACCGGCACGACTGATGAAATTTTGCAATGGGGTGCTTGTAAGTGGGGGTTTGAAACCGATACCGTCCGGGCTATCGCGTCAGCCTTAAGCCAATGGAAACAAACAGCCCTCGCAGACTGCAATAATCAGGGACAGATCCAACCCGAAACCCACGGCTGTCAGAGTGTGGGTATTATGCGGATCAAAGATGCGAATATTCCCCCAACCCATGCCGGCACCTGGCCTTATGCAAAAAACAGTACAGCATTTAATGTCGATTATGCTTTAGGTGTAATCCGGGCATGTTTTGAAGGAAAGGAAACAAGCCTGCTGAGCAGCACCAATGCATCTTATGGCGGCAATGATCTCAATGGCTGTATTGGTGCATGGCATTCAGGAGCATGGCATGACGGTGCGGCAGAAGCCTTCACGCTTAGTGTACAGAACATTCAGGCGACAAAACAATGGCCAACGACAGGCGCATCTGCCGCTCCCAACGTTACCTCAGGTGCCCAGACTGTACCGAACACACCAGTCACGCCATCCTTCTTCCCGCTGGCTCCCTGCCCAACATGCACGACTCCATCAACAGCGCCAGTCGTAATTAGTGCCGCTGCTCCTTCACTTGCAATGCCTTCATCAAGTGATGTCATGCCTCCCGCTAATGCAAACCCCTCTCCTGAAGGACAACCCTGTCCGGTAACCAATAATTCAGTAGCAACCGATACTGCAAACCATCATTACAAACACAACGGCGGTATGAGCGGCGGTATGCAGACAATTATTAAATTTATTCTCGAGTTGTTAGCCCTGCTTTTACAATTGTTTGGGAGCGGACAAATAACCTCACCGGAAACGCTTCCCTCCCCCAGCTCAGAGCCATCTCCTTGTTCTTCATCCGCAATTCCCTCTCAAGCTCTCACACCTTCTATCTCCCCTGTTTCAAACTAGAATATATTCCATCCCATCTATTGACAAGCTCAAAAAAAATCGTCATCATATATTTACGGTGGTTTAAATTATATAAATGACACACAAAAAAGATATTCACGTTGGTAAAACTCGTATAGCACTTTTTATAGTTACTGCAGCTGTCCTCGTAACGTTACCTCTCGTCATCTTTGTAGCGCAGCAACAACAAGACATACGGCAGCGGGCCCAATATAACGGAGCTAATCCTACATCAGCATATCTCAGTTCTGTGCCTCCATATGGACAACCAACCTCAAGTAATCCAAATTTATATCTCACTCCAACACCACCATGTTACGCATATGGTTCTGACACCGCATATAATAAGAAAACTACCTATACATATCCAACAGCAACGCCAAAACCATACTATCCAACTGCTACACCAAAACCATATTACCCGACTGCCACGCCAAAACCGTATTACCCAACAGCAACACCAACTCCTTATTATCCACCAACTGCTACACCTGTGCCGTACTACCCGACAGCTACGCCGCAGCCTTGTCCACCAACTGCTGCGCCATATTACCCGACAGCAACACCAGTGGCTTACTACCCCACTGCAACACCAAAAGTAGCCAATGGCAACTATGGCTACCCGACGCCGACTGTAAAACCAAACCCTTATTATCCAACCGCGACACCAAAAGTAGCTAATGGCAACTACGGATATCCAACCCCGACAGTAAAGCCCTATGGTGAGCCGACTTCTGCGTATGTCACCCCTTCATTCTATTGTCTGGCTGCCCCGTGTCCGACACTACCAGGTGAGGAAACAACTAATGCAGCACCAACATTGGCTTACCATAATGCCCCAACCGTTTCGCCGGCAGTTGAAAATGAGAATGTCTCACCTTCCCCATCATCAGAATCTGAGGTTCAAACGCCCGGTACCAACGAGAACCCATGTGACAGCGGCATCAAAGATAACAGCAAGCATCACAAACACAAAAATTCCAGAGGTGGCATTGGTCAGATCGGCAATGACATGATTCAATTATTAATGCAGCTGATCAACTTACTCTTGCAACTGCTCGGACAGCAGCAGCCTATGCCAGAGCCACAACCACAACCTGGCACTCCGGGAACAAATCCGGATCCATGTGAGCAAAATCCGGTACCTTCGGCTGAACCATCAGCAGGTGTTGAACCTTCAGCTGAAGCACAGCCATCAGAACCTGCAGTGGCAACAACAGATGTTCCCAGCACCGCTGTCGAGCCATCACTGAGTGTTGCTCCTTCAACAGTGCCTTCGTTTGCCCCTAGTGAAGCAGTTCCCAGCGTTGTTCCATCAGTTATGCCATCAGTTGTTCCATCAGTTGTTCCATCACTGGTTGCCAGTGTGAGCCCAAGTATTGAAGTCTCCATGACGGTCGCGCCAACGAACGATCCATGCGCCACAAATAACACCAGCCTGGCTAACGACAATGCCGTGAGTTCCAGACACCACCACAATCAAGGATTTATTCAGCAGTTTATGCAATTCATAATGCATTTCTTTGAAGTATTCTTCAAACTGTTCAGTCAAGCCAACCCTGGATCACAAAATCCCGTTCCATCACCAATGCCAACAATAGGTACTCCTGGCACAAACCCTGACGAACCAATTGTGACACCTGCGCCGACCGATGAAGTCGTACCATCGATAACTGAGACACCATCGGTAACCACCAGCGTAAGCGTTACATCTGCTGAGACAGTGCCTTCGACCACGCAACCTGCACCATGTCCAACGACATCGGTACAGCCTTCGGTGTCAGTGCAGCCATCAATGTCAGTAAGTGTCACCCCATCAATTGCGCCTACAATTAGTCAATAATATCTTAGATGAAAAATAATTATTCAACACTTTTACTAGTTGCGTTACTTGTTACAGTACCTCTCGTTATTTTTTCCGTTTTGCATCAACAAGATGACAAACAACGCGCTGAGGCAAGTAAGATATCTACCAATATCCCGCTCGACCGCTCAACACCTGTGACACCGTCATTCTTTCCCATCCAACCCTGTCCGACATGCACATCAGATACCATAGCTCCAATGGGTGGCGGCACAACTCCCAGCGTCAGTGAAGTATCTCCGGAGGCTGTCTCTGCAGCACCCGGCGTTTCACAAGCACCTTGTGACAGTGCGGTTGCTACTGACAATGCGCACCACAAAAAACACAAGAAACATCAGGGTAAGATCAGCAGCAGTATGAATGATCTTTTGAAAATGCTTCTTGAATTGATTAATAAAATCATCAAAATGCTCGGTGGCTCGTCGATCAGCATGCCGGAATCAGGATCTGATGTGCCATCAATATCAGGAGCACCATCGGGAGAACCGCAGACATCAGAACAACCTGATCAGCCGCAAGAGCAAAATCCTTGCCAAGGAACCAATGGACAAGGAGGATCTGCCGCACCCACAACCAGTACAACTGAGACCAGTCCAGCTGCAGCGGCCAGTGGCACAGTTCCCTCCGCGGCTGCCACAGTTCCTTCCGGCGCAGTACCATCAGGCGCAGCAGCAGGTACAGGTGCAACAACCGATGCTACATGCACAGGATCAGGGAAAACACCAGTGGCACCAGTAACAGGCTATACCCTTTCCAAGTGTGAAGACTTTAATAACGGTGTTGGCACCTTTAGTCCCTATGACGGTGGTGGTGAGGGCACTGTGGTGGGAGGTGGACGCAAATCCGCCCAGTGTACAGCCACAGGTGGCGTGCTGGTCTTGACACAATTGGCTGACGGTTCGACTTGTGGGGGATCAATGGATAGCTTTAGCACAACATACGGTTATACTGAAGTGCGTATGAAGACGTCTTCTACCGGTAGCGGCGGCTCGGCTCCCCATCCTGTGTTGATTCAGTGGCCTGATTCAGGTCCTGGTGAGTTTGATTTCTTTGAAACAGATATTGGTGAAAGTGGTTCTCAGGTATTCCTGCATTGTATCGCTAACACATCGGATAACTGCTACAATACAAAACTTGATGTAGATTACACGCAATGGCATGTGTATGGGTTTGAATGGACAGCATCAGGGTTTACCGGCTATATAGATGGTAAACAGGTGTACACCACTGACGGAGCAGGTTCAAACGCAGCAAAACCCTTCCATCAAACAATTCAGCTGGATAATTTGAGTGGAAAAACACCTGTCAGCCCAGGTAAGATGGAAGTTGATTACGTCCACTTGTACAAAAAAGGCTAGACTTTACAACAGACCCGTCCCCTGCTATAATAATCCTATTCCAAAGACAGTAGGTCGAGTGAAAACTTCTAATTCCTACCGAGGAGCCCAATTTAGTTTATTGAACGTTAAACTGTACGGCACTCCTCGAGAGTGCTTTTTTAATGGATTACAAAGATATGTCAGACGTCAAAACAAGTCAAAATAGACAAAATAAAGAGAAACTGGTTGCAGAACTGGTTGAAAAAGTTGGCAAATCAAAAGGTATGGTTTTTGCCAATTACCAGGGTCTGACCCATTTGCAGCTTGAGACGATGAAACGTGCGCTTAAAAAAGTTGACGCTGAATTTGTCGCCACCAAAAACACGTTGATGCTTAGAGCACTTGATTCAGTAAACCTTTCAGATGATGACAAAAAGCACTTCAATAAACCGACTGGAGCACTTTTCATGTACAACGATATCGTTGATCCACTCAAAGAACTAACCAAAACAATCAAAGAGCTCAAGCTTCCCGAAATAAAATTCGGTATCCTTGAAGGCAAAGCTATCTCAGACAAAGATGTTGTCAAATTGGCATCTCTACCACCGATTCAGGTTCTTCGTGCACAGCTTTTGGGTCAAATGAACGCACCTATCCAAGGACTTCACAGAGCATTAAATTGGAATTTACAACAGCTGGTACTTACTTTAAATGCGATTAAAGAGAAAAAAGCCTGAAATTTTTAATTTTTAATTTTAAATTTTTATTCAAATCTAAATGCTTAAAATCTTAATTTTAAAAACCGTTTAGTTTTGAACATTTAAATTAAATTATTGAAAATTGATTAAAAATTAAAAATTTAGAATTAAAAATTACCGACCGAAGGGAGGTGTTATTTATGGCAAAAATATCAAAAGAAGATTTAATGACAGCAATTGAAGAAATGTCTGTTCTCGAACTTTCAGAACTTGTGAAAGCTCTTGAAGAAAAGTTCGGTGTTTCAGCAGCAGCTACTATGGTAGCAGCAGCTCCAGCAGCAGGTGCAGCCGGAGGAGGCGATGCAGCTCCCGCTGAAGAGCAAACAGTCTTTAACGTCGTCATTGCAAGCGCAGGCGCACAAAAGATTGCCGTTATTAAAGCACTTCGTGAATTAGTCCCGACATTGGGACTCAAAGAAGCGAAAGATTTAGTGGATGCAGCTCCAAAAGAAGTTATGGCGCAAGTCAACAAAAAAACAGCTGACGAAGCTAAGGAAAAACTTACAGCAGCAGGTGCTACTGTAGAACTCAAATAACAAAATACCTCGTCGAACCATTATACAAAACTGGTTTTTTGTGTAATAGCAGACGAGGTATTTTTGTGTTATGCTTTTTATATGAATAAATTTGCGGCGTTTTATTTCATAATAATGCTAGCATTTGTAGGGTTATTTTCTTTCCCTGCCGCAGCTCACGCGCAATCACCTGGCGTCACCCCGAATTTTAATACCCTCGCTCCATGTCCAACCTGCGCTAATCCTTCCGAACCTGTCATTTCAACCGGTGTTACTCCTCCCGACTACGCACCAGGCACCAACCCTGCGATCTCAACTACCCCGTGCGCAAACCAAGACGCTGCTGTTAGCGATAATGCCCGTCACAGTAAGCATAAAAAACACAGTGGTGCCATCAGTGATTTCATGACCGAAATTTTGAAGTTCTTCTTAAAATTTATCAATATGCTCCTGCAATTACTTGGGGGTGGAAAGATCGATAGCCCTTCATCAGGTCAACCTGCGATCTCTGCAGTACCAAGCGCTACAGAACCTGAGAATCCGAGTCAGGCTATGGAACAACCTTCAGAGGCACAACCTGCAGCTTCACAGGCTCCCTGTCCATCACAAGGCCAGGACCAGCCGGAGAATTCGCCGGCACCAAATCCGTCCGGTATGGAAACTGTCCCTTCTATTTCGGGTCCCGCTGCCTCTTCTTCTCCCGGCGTCTCCCCTTCCGGCGCCGCACAAAGTGCAATTGATCTTTCCAACTGGGAGTTAACGCTTCCTACCGGGCCAGCGGAAAACCCAACGGACATTTTTATGCCACAGCTAGCGTCCTTTACCGCCGACCCGTGGTACATTAAGAATCCTGACGGAAGTCTGAAGTTTCGAGCAGCTGTCAACGGTGTAACCACAAGCGGATCAGACTATCCGCGCTCAGAACTTCGGGAGATGAATGGTACAGCAAAAGCAAGCTGGTCCCCTAGCTCGGGAACGAATACCATGACAATTGAGGAAGCAATTAATGCAGTACCTAAAACAAAAAAGCACGTTGTGGCAGGCCAAATACACGATGCATCGAGTGATGTCATCGTCATCAGACTTGAAATGCCAAAATTGTTTATCAAAATCGGTGATACATCTGGCCCTACCCTTGATGCCAACTACACCTTGGGAAAAAAGTTTACTGTCAAATTTGAAGCAACGGGCGGCAAAACAAATATTTATTACAATGGTGCCACCACGCCTGCATATTCTATGACACAGAGTTATTCTTCAGCTTACTTCAAAGCTGGAGCATATACCCAATCTAATTGCACCAAAGAAGCTTCTACAGACTGTAATGATACTAATTATGGCGAGGTAACGATCTATAGCTTAAAAGTTACTCATCAATAACTTGACAAAATATAATCTTCTCATATACGCTAAATAATACCTATGAAGCGGCGACGGCAACAGAAGAAAAAGTATACAAAGGCTCGAGTTTCCAAAGAATTTATCTTTGCGGGGCTTTTCATGCTCCTATTGGCATTGCCTATTGTTGTCGCGATCCAAAACAGAAACATTTCCTCTAAAGCACAAGCTAACGGGGCAATCCCTTCAACTCCTCCAGCGCAAATTTGCGGAAATACTGCTCTCCTTACAGGTCCAGCCACACCGCCAGCCGGAGCTATAACTGTACCAGCTGGTGATAATAGTTCATTTAATTTTGGGCAGGCTAATACGATTTATTGGTTTGCGCCTGGCGTACATACACTGGGTACTGGTCAGTATAGCCAAATAACACCTGGGAATAATGCAACATTTATTGGTGGCCCTGGAGCGATCCTTGACGGACAAAAGCAAAACAACTATGCCTTTACACAACATGCAACTGGCGTCACCATCAAATACTTAACCATCCAGAACTTTGGACCTGTCGGAAGCAACAATAATGAAGGTGTTGTTAATCATGATGCGGGACAAGGCTGGACTATTTCATATAACACCGTTCAAAATAATGCCGGTGCAGGTGTCTTTATTGGCAGCGATAATACTCTCAATTACAACTGTCTCACATCCAATGAACAATATGGTTTCAGTTCTTACGATCCAAACGGTCTTGCAAATGTAACCTTGGATCATAATGAGATTTCAAACAACAATACATATGACTGGGAAGCCAAAATTGACGGCTGCGGCTGTACAGGTGGAGGGAAATTCTGGGATACAGATCATGCAACCATCACCAATAACTACGTCCATGACAACAAGAGTGTCGGTATTTGGGCTGATACAAACGACACTGACTTCGTTGTCGATGGAAATTATATTGCCAACAATAGCGGTGTCGGACTCATGTATGAAATCAGCTATAATATGACTGTCACTAATAATAATTTTATCCGTAACGCTATTCCTGACGGTATCAAAAACCCAGGCTTCCCAACCGGCGCGATTTACCTTTCAGAATCAGGCGGTGATAGTCGTGTTCCAAGCAGGATGAACACTATTGAGATCAGCAACAATGCGTTTACCGACAACTGGTCTGGCGTCGTCCTCTGGGAAAATGCCGACAGATTCTGCAACTCACCAGCCAACACATCCGGTGGAACGTGTACCATGGTTAATCCGGCGGTTACAACGCAAACTTGTGTCTCTGGGACTATCAATAATGAACCCAATTACTCAGACTGCCGTTGGAAAACACAAAATGTCCAGATTCATGACAATACATTTAGTTTGAACCGTTCTGCAATTGCAAATTGTACGGCTGCCAATAGCTGTGGATTCCAAGGTGTCTTCTCAAACTGGGGTACATATCCTTCATGGTCACCCTACACAGGTGACAAAATTCAAAAAGCAATTACATTCAGTCAGAATAATCGTTTTTACAATAACCAGTATATTGGCGACTGGAAATTTATGCCTCATGATCAAGGCACAACAGTAGATTTCGCTACCTGGCAGGCAGCCCCATACAACCAGGATGCCGGGAGCACCTATAATGGTGTTACTACTCCTACGTCAGGTCAAACAATCCCTACACCAACACCAACCACCGCTCCTGGAGTTCCTACGGCTACTCCAAATCCGACAAATACGCCTGCACCACAACAGCCAACTGCTACGCCAGTCCCTCCATCTTCAGGCGGCAATGCATTAGACAGCAATACCTCGACGCTTGAAGGCTCAGTTGGCCAATGGGTCAATTGGTTCTCATCAAGTGTCTCTTCAAGTACACAAAAGGCACACAGTGGCTCACATAGTTTACTTGTAAAAGTTACTGCTCCATATGGCTGGGGTGTCCAACTTGCGAATTGGCCTGGCTTTGCAGCTACATCAGGGACCAAAACAATTAGTTTCTGGGGACTACAAGGATCAGCTAAAGCAAAAGTTACAATGAAAGTCGAATGGTACTCTGCAACCAGAACAAAACTAAAAACAGCGCAACTCGTCATGCAACTCAAACCCACATGGCAGCAATCTTCAACTACCGTTTCTGTGCCATCAGGTGCTACAAATGTGAATGTCACCTTTACAGGTGCTGACAATACAGGCACCCTTTACCTCGATGATATCTTCGTCACAAAGTAATGAAATCGTTGACAAATCCTGAACCCGCAAACTATGCTTAAATAAATTGCATATTATGAAACGGTCGCGTGTCCTTTTTTACAGCTTACTGGTGGTACTACTGGGAGGTCTGGTGTTTCTTCCAAAAGTATCTACGATTTTTACAATGTCTGCTCAAACAGCCTCAACGAGCGGGACCACGAATCCCAACTTTAATACGCTTGCACCATGCCCTACCTGTATAGAAGCAACAAACCAACCTGTCATTTCAGGTACAGCAGTACCTTCAGGCCAAACACCTGGGACAAACCCCGGTATTTCCATGTCTCCCTGCGCCAGTGACTCATCAGCAGTCAGTGACAATGCCCATCACAGCAAACACAAAAAACATACAGGTGTCATCAACGGGCTCATGAAACAGCTTCTGCAATTCTTCTTCAAGCTCATAACTCTGTTGCTGCAAATGTTGGGCGGCGGAACGTTAGAAATCCCATCTTCAGGGGAAGTTTTACCTTCATCTCCGCCTGCGGCAGAGCAACCAGACAGCCCAAGCCAAGCTATGGAAGCCCCCTCGTCAGCGCCGGTCACAAATCCATGCCCCGGGATGCAAGGCTCTCAAACTGTACCAAGTTCAGGTGCACAACCACCGGTTTCAGTTAGCGCGCCGGTAACAAACCCTTCAGGCGCTGTGGTAGCTCCTTCAGCGGGAGCTTCATCAGGAACTACTAATCCATCGCTCGGTGTCTGCGCCATCCCATCACCGGCCCCCGGCCCAAATGTCGTCCAAACAAACCTGGATTCGACTGCTCCGCTTACGATCGCGGTTGGAGGAACAGCTGCCAGCCCAAAGATCTATGACGGTGGTTGCCATACCGTCGGGACGATCACCATTAGAGCGAACTATGTGACTGTGCAGAATTTCAAGATCAACGCGTCCGGACAGTACGGGATAGATTCTGACGGAACAGGTATTACGATCCAAAATAATGATATCAAAGGCGTCCATGCTTCCGGCGACGGCGATCTGAACGCCATAACGTTCTTTGGTGACGATACCAAGATCCTGAACAACACAGCGATCGACTTCGTGACCGGCTCTCCGGGCAGCAGTCACACTGACGGCATCCAAACCTGGGTATCCACTTCACATCCCACTGCCAGTACAAATGTCACCATAAAGGGCAACAAATTCACCGGACCGCCTAATCCATCAAGGGACCCCAATATAGCCAGTATCCACCAATGTGTTATGGCCGAAGGTTTGAATCAGGGAGGCAACAGCGGCGGCAACGGCAACCCGAATAATTGGTTAATCGCAGACAATTACTTTAGTGATAGCTGGAATCAGTGCATCAAACTCGACGGTGTCAACAATGCTTCAGTAACCCGTAACGAATTTGCCGGCAGTTCTGACAGTGTCATAGAAATAGCTCCGGCTTCGCTTGGAGTCAAGTATTACTCCGACAATAAGGTCTCTGGTACCTATAAGAATGGCATTGGTACGACGGTCACACAAGGAGCAGGCCCTACCGCGTTAGTGCAGTAGGCTTGCAGCCACTTCTCCGCAATTTCTTACTTGACTTCTTTGTACTAGTTTGTTACTTTATATACAGGTTAGTTACTACATTGATGTTAATCAATATAGTTATAGTTCCTGATTTATGACTAATCAAAAACTCTCTATAGATACGCTTCCTGATCTCCTCACTGTCCGTGAAGTTGCTGAAATTCTCCGTGTTTCTCCTCTCACCATCAAACGATGGGGTAAACGAGGCAAACTGCCGGCAATCCGCATTAACTCCCGCGGCGACCGCAGATACAAAAAAGAAGCCGTCCTTTGGCTTCTCGGTATCCAGCAAAAATCTGTCTAGCTTCCCAACTTTCTTTTTTCTTGTAACCTTTAAACGTTTACTACATCTATCAGCACGGGCTCTGTGGTGCACCTGACGGCTCACTAATAGTGCCGCTTGGCACATCTACTCCTGAACTCGGCAGATCGATCTGTCCACCACCTAGTAGCTTCAGGATCAAATTGAGCAGCTGCATAATAAGCTGCAGTAATCCCTGTGCTCCATTACTAACCCCGCCGCTTTTGTGTTTGTGCTTGTGGTGTGCAGTATCGTGAACCGCATTATCACCCGATGCACAGGGGCTAACGCTCGGTCCCGGGTTGGCAACTGCGCCTGAAGGCTCTTCCATACCTGAAGAAGGCATTTCCCCGGAAGGCACGATTGCCCCGCCTTCAACTGGGCTAATTGAGGGAGAGGTGCAAGTCGGGCATGGCGCTAACGCTACAAATGAAGGCACAATCACGCCACTTGGCTGTCCCGGGGCCGGGCTACCCGAAGCTCCCCCGGACTCAAATGCCCCCATATCAACTCCGGAACCCTGAGGGCGGGTTTTCCCCTCAAAGTCAGTTTGCGGTGCACCGGTTGCGCTCCCCTTGTCGATCGCTGGACTGCCTGCTTTAAGATGGAAGTCGCCAGTACAGTCGGCATTTGCACTGACAAACATCGGGTCACCTGAAGTTACGCCTGCCACAGTTCCCCCGCTGCCTCCACTTGCAAGATTATTCTCCACGACATTACCAGTTCCACGGATATCGTATGCAGTTCCACGGGGGTTATAGACTATATTATTGCGTGTTGTGCCATTTGGTGCCTGAAGGATTCCCCTGCCAGTAAAAGCGATAGTGTTATTGAAAAACTCCCAGCCGCTGGCCTCTGTATCATCATATGGATGAAGCCCGAAGTCCTCGACTGAACAGATGACATTATTGGTGACCTTACCATTTGTGACATGGGTGGAAAGATACATACCGTGGACTAGCTGTTCCGTACTCCCCGGTGCACCTACGTGATCGATGAGGTTACTGTCGAATAAGAGATTTGATAAATTGCCGCCAGCAGTATCGATCCCGGCGCCGCCTTTATAGTTTGTACTGCCGGTGAGCCATTGTGTGATACCGTGAATGTGATTACCAACGATCTGGACGTCATTAGCATCAACCTCAAACCCATACCGAGCCTGATCACCGGTAACTGCAAAATCCTGGAAACGGATAAAAGGTTGTTTGATCGTGACTGCTGCTGCTTGTCCGCTACCTGTAATGATAGCGCCATATTTGGTTTGCGATTTAAAGGTTATTAACTGCCCGGATGCTCCACCTTTGCTGGTAGTAAAATTTCCTGAGTAGTTACCCGGAAGAGCAATAATGGTCGTACCTGGCGTTGCTTTACCGTTGGCTGTCGCTAAAGAACACGGCGATGCCTGAGAGCAGTCTCCATTCCCGCTTGGGGATACAAACAACTGGGTGCCCGCAGAAGTCTGAGCATGCTCCCGGATCTCTTGTGGCTTATGCAGCTGCGGCAATGCCAAAGCTATCGAAAGAAGTAAAACAAATGTTGAGAGAAAAAGTACAGTATGTTTTCGGAATAAATGCATATATCCTTACAATACTGGATTACACTCAGCCTTGTCAAATTATAATTCTCTCAGCAAGGATTTTGTGAAGCAGTAGATGGCTCGCTAACAGTACCGCTTGGCACATCTACTCCTGAACTCGGCAAATCGATCTGTCCACCACCTAGTAGCTTCAGGATCAAATTGAGCAGCTGCATAATAAGCTGCAGTAATCCCTGTGCTCCATTACTAACCCCGCCGCTTTTGTGTTTGTGCTTGTGGTGTGCAGTATCGTGAACCGCATTATCACCCGATGCACAGGGGCTAACGCTCGGTCCCGGGTTGGCAACTGCGCCTGAAGGCTCTTCCATACCTGAAGAAGGCATTTCCCCGGAAGGCACGATTGCTCCGCCTTCAACTGGACTGATAGATGGTGAAACACATGTGGGGCATGGAGCTAAGGCGACAAACGGCGGACTGACTACGCCGCTCGGTTGCCCTGCAGCTGGAGCACCACTTGGTCCTCCGGCACTACCACTCTCAAAAGCTCCCAGATCTATAGCTGCCCCCTGCGGTCTCGGATGACCATCAAAATCAGTTGTTGGCGCATTGGCTGGAGCTCCTTTATCAATCGCAGGACTGCCAGGCTTGAGATGAAAATCTTTCGACGCCGCATTCACAAACATGGGATCAGCATCAATTTCACCTGAGGATTTTGCGCTGCTCGAGAATGAGTTTGGACCGGCAGCGTTACCAAATGACAAATTGTTCACAAAGGTATTCCCGGCTGCAGTTCCGGTTTCGCTTAAACCATTGCGATGATTATTGACCGAAATATTGTTGGCTATATACCCACCGGTATTGGATCCCGTATCACTGCCTACGAGGATACCATCTGCCCCTGCCTGCATGACAGTATTATTAATAATTGTCACGTGCGTGGTGTTGTGATAGGAATGAATCCCTGAACCAATTGGGGTATTAATGATGACGTTATTTTCAACAACATCATTGGAATCCATGTAAATACCATGAAACTCGTTGCAACTCCCTGGTGAGCCTTGCCCCATATTCTCGATAAGGTTGCCGATAACGTGCGTACTACCCCCTGTGACAATACCGCCGTTATAGGTACAGCCTCCTCGAGTTGAATCATGCACATGATTGCCTGTCGCGGTTGAGTTAGAGCCAAGCTCGATGAGGTTTTGTGTATTAGCTCCCCCTGTCACATCAAACCCTTCAAAATTCACATATGCAGCGCTGATGCCGACTGTGGATGTTTCATTACCAGACATCTTCGCACCCCACTTGGTATCTGAAATCCAGTGAATAGGTGAAGTTGCCGTTCCACTTTTGCTAATCTTAACACTGCCATAATCACCAGGCGCTACATGAATTGTTGTTCCGGCTGTTGCCTTGCCATCAGCAGTCGCAAATGCACAAGGCGAGGCCTGTGAGCAATCTCCGCTTCCGTTGGCTGAGACATATAACGCCGCACTGGCTGCAGTCTGGGCATGCTCACGAATCTCCTGTGGTTTTTGAAGTTGCGGCAGTGCTAAAACTAGGGCGATAAATAGGACAAGTGTAGAAATAGAAAGGACTGCATGTTTTTGCAATAACCGCATACTTCACTAACATATTACAATCTACTCAGCTTTGTCAATCAGTTTACGTTTCGGTTGTTGTTATACAGATATGTCCAGACTTTTGCACGGATGAAGTAAATGATCGCGGCTCCTGCAAGCATAAGTCCTATGATAAGAGGAAACGGTGTCTGCGGACGATGATCTTGTATTCCAAGCGTCAGCATCTGATTACTGCCTTTTGCGTTGATCACTGCCTGAGCAATGAGTTTATTCTGATCGCTGGCTTGCACTGTATACACGTTTGGTGAAACACCGCTAAAAGAAGCAACACCTTTATCATCAGTTGTGGCTGTCTGCGTCTTGGTATCTTTTGCCTGCAATTGTGGATTGAGCTGTACTGTTGCATTTTTGAGTGGATTGTCTGATGTGTCAGTAACTTTTACAGCAATAGTATACGCAGATTGATCCTGTCCTGATTTGATTGTGGTTGCAGCATTCGTTACAGGCACAAGCTGATTATCAGTTGTGTTATTGGGTAAGATACTGGAAAGTAATGTACCGAGAGAGGCTGAGCCGACTGAATACTTCCCAAAAGCAACAGCTGTAAGCAACTCTTGTGCATCGCCAAACCGTTTAACCGACGCATCACTCAGTGTTATTGTCCCATCGTCGGTCCCCGTAGGAATAAGTGTCAACGTATAAACAGTACAACTCTTTTTTGACGAACCTAAAAGCACCCCTACATATGAAGGATCCTGCACTGTTGGTGTTTTGACAAAAGAAAAACCGCAATCACCCAGAACCAGATCATCCACCGTAAGGTTTTTTGAAAGTGTTACGCTTGCCTGGGATGCGTTGAAACTATCAGTTTGCTCGTTTATGGTCAATGCAACCGTGAAAGGACGAGTCGCGGGAAATGATCCGTTACTCGGGGAAAGATTAATCGTAGCTGCATACGCCGTCATAGGATTAACAACAGTCAACAGACCTGCAAGGAAAAATACTTTGTTTAATTTGTTCACTACTCGTTTCATATTATGTGCCATATTGTTTTGCAATGATCGAAAAGTCTGTTAGGTTCACAATACCATCGCCGTTCATATCAGAGAGCGGATTGTAGTTCGTCGTTTTCAGCCAGTCAACACCAAATAAGGAGATATCGGTAAGATCAATTTTAGTGTCGCCTGTCATATCACTCAGCTTATTCCTCACAATTGAAACAGAAATCGTACCTGACTGCTGATTATTGGTGTCTTTCCCATAGATGCTAAACGCATTAGATCCAAGATTCAACGAGACTACTTTAGACCACGTTGTCTGCGATGGATAGGTCGTACCAGAGGCAGAAGCATTGACAGAGATGGATGCAATAGTTGAAAGCTTGGTGCCGCTCAAAATTATTGATGTTGCGTATGTAGCTGTCGTTGCACTGGTAACAACAGGAGCTGCAAGCGATGGCGTCGGCGTCGGGGCTGCAGTCGGCAAAGATGTCGGTGTCGCTGTAGGAAGCGGTGTGGGCGTCGCTGTTGGCAAAGGTGTGGGCGTCGGTGTAGGTGTCCGGGTTGGTGTTGGCGGTATCGGGGTACTCGTAGGAATTGGCGTAGGTGTGTTTGTAGGTGCGGCGACGCTCAAAGTATACGTACCATTTTGGACCGAAGACAGTATCTCAGCATTGTTTGCATACGCTTTGACTGAGCCATTAGTAAATGTAATTGTGCCTGTCCCAGCTGCATTTGGCGTCAGTGTTAGCGTATATACGTTACAAGACGTGGATGATCCGGCAAGAATTGCACCTGCAAACGATGGATTACTAATACCCGGTGCCTGTCCCGCATAGGTAAAGTTACAAGGGCTGGCGCTGGGCGATGCTAATCCGCTTACAGTCAAATTAGAAGATACCGCAACTGTCGCCTGGGCGGCATTAAATGCTGTTCCCCCACCATTGACTGTCACGTTTACCGTAAATGGTGTCCCGACAGTAACTGTTGAACTTGCAGGCGAAGCACCGATGGTAGCTGCTGCTGCGGGTGTGGGTGTCGGGGTAATGGCACAATTCGTCCCCGTCCCGGAAGGGACACAAGAAGCGTTTGTCGTCACGATGACTGCATCCACGCCTACTCCCCCTTCCCGCTCAGTAAGGGTTAAGGTATGTGTCCCGGGCGAAAGATTTACTTGCACCAAACTGCCACTATTCCCATCCTGATAATTCACCCAGGTAAACGTATTGGCAGGGATATTGCTACTGTCCCCGACGTTAAAAGCACATCCCCCATCGATCTGTAGATAAACTGAATTATTTGTACTATCAGGAGCAAGCAATCTTGTCCATACTGTATAGGTATTCGTTTCAGGGACTGAAAATGTCGAGGTCAATGTATCAGAACTCGTCGGAGTATTGGTACAAGTCTGTGCGTGTGTACGAGGAACAAAAAGAAAACTCAATGCAGAGAAAATAAAGCAAAAGACAAGTATTTTTTTTATCATTTCTTAAAACAACCTGAACTATTCAATCGTACCACAATACTATCATCTTTTCAGAAAGATACCGTCTCTATCGTTGAGTGTTAGCGTTGTTACAGGCTGACCATTATTTATGGTAGGCGCCTGTGTTCCCTGGAATCTGCTGTAGCCTGCTTCCAAGGTAACTGTTTTGGCTCCATTTCCTTTTGGATTTACAAGGACAGTACCATGTTCAAAATTCCGGCGGTAAACACCATTCTGCCAGGGAGAGGTCTGCGGCCCGTCGAGTGCTTTTCCAAGCCATTTCGTCGATGCTGTTCCGGCAAGATCATATTCATCATACCAGGTAACCTGGGAGTAATCAGTCGATGCTGAGAAGTAGCCGTCATCCATAAGACACGAGGCAAATGCATACCTGAATGATTGATAGTCAGTGGTACTTGGCATGAAAGCATCAAAGAGAATCGTTTTCGGTGCAATAAGATTTACTTTTACCTTTCTATACCAGCTCATCAGCATACTCCACCCTCCCCACGTTTCAACAGACCAGCTTTTCCCCATTGTATGTTCGAGATATGCTCCACCAAGTACGTTTTTAAACTGGGTAAACTGATCAGCACCTGATGGATAGACTGACCCATCAAGATCGTTATCAGTGTTTACCATCATCATCATACTGGGAGCCACAGTTTTTGCGGCATCATAATATGCACGCTGACCATCTCGCCACCAGTTGCGCACTGAAATACTGTTTTGACTATCATTTGTACCGTCACGATTCCAGTCATTATCAATACGTGGTTTCCAGAAATTATTATCACTGAACCAAAAATCAAATCCTCTTCCTTGGTATAACGTTTGATAATCATTTTTCGCCTTCCATTGTGGCCACCGATCACCATTAGCATCTGGTGTTGTCAAGAGCGTCAAATTCGTATCCCATGTACCGAATTGACCGCCTGACCAGTCCGCATGGTTGCCGGCACTATCGTATGCCCACCAATTGCCTATACCATTGGGTCCTTTTTCACTGTTAAGTTTATTTTGCCAAGGTACTGTTGCAGTATTTGCCGGGTCATTTGATACTTCTGTCATAATAGTATAGTTCGCCAGAAGTATATTGGGATTCCTTGCTTTAATCTCAGACACAGCTTGTGTTATAGACTTGCCGCTTTTATTCCATCCGGGATACATCCCGACGACAGCCATATCAAATTTAGCAATTTGTTGCTGGTAACTTACCTGATCGTAATTTTGGGGAGAGCCTATCAGCATAGCACCAATTCTGGGAAAATCAGGACCGGAAGGAGCTGTGCCAAACCGCACGTAGTTTCCCCCTGAGGCAGCAGCATCACTTACTACAGTGACGCTACCAGCAGTTGTCCCGCTCTCTGCTTCAATCGTTGCTGCTCCAGCTGCATTTGTCTTAAGATTTTGCTGTTTTGAGGTGAGGATTACGACTACTGGTAAAACAATAAGGAGCAAGAGTGATACACTTGCGATAAGTACTTCTTTTCTCGTAATATATGATTGGAAATTCTTTCGATGTATCACAAATATAGATGTAACTCAACTATTATCGTACCTATTGCCACCTTACAATGTCAAGGTCACTGACCTCCTCTTGTCGTCAGTTCTCTGATGAACAAATTGTAATCAAATTGATTGACGTTTCCATCATCATTCAGATCTGCAGCGAGTTTACTGGCCGCGGTGCAGTTCTGTGCGGGCGTCAAATCTGAGTAACAGCCGGTTAAGATATTAAAATCAAGCACATTGATAGTATTATCATTTGAAATATCACCTGAAATCAGCGTGGTTTTGGGAAGTTGGAATGTAGCACCTTTTGCTATAGTTTGGATACCGTTCACCAATGTTGTGAGGTACTGCGGTGATTTTATTTTTACCAGATAATTACCAGTGGTTACTGTCGTGCCCATATCAACAATGCCGGTAAATCCTCCAAGAGTGCTGACAAACGATACGGTTCCAGCTTTGGAAAGAAGCAGCTGGTTTTGCCCATTATACAGATCAATTGTTACCTGCCTTTGTGGATGCATCAATGAGAAATTGCCAGTTGCTGTTGTATTGGCATTATCCCCTCCCTTACCAATACCATGCAAAAAGAGTTGCAATTGGATCTTGGTAGCGCCAGGCACTGATGTAGGCACAGGTGTCACAGTTGGCGTTGGCAGTGTACTCACAGAACCACAGTTTGCTCCAGTCCCTGACGGGACACAGGACAAGTCGCTTGCAAACACCAATTTATCAACACCGACATTACTTTCCTTACCCACTAACTTCACAGCATGATTACCGGCGCCCAACGACATCGTAATTTTACTTGCCGAATTACCGTTTTGATAATCAACCCACGTCCAAACATTGGGCGTAATCGCAGATGAATCGCCTACTACCACAGGACATTGGGAATCAATTTGTACATAATACGCATTATTCGTAGTATCTGGAGCCTTTATTCTGCTCCAGATCTTATACGTTCCTGCCGCTGGTAGAGAAACAGTCGTGATGTCAGTACCTGTGTTCGACGGTACACTTGAACATGTTAGCGCCTGTGCTGGTTTACTCACAAAAGTGGCAAATAAAACTACTACAAAAAAATTTGCAGCCAGATGAAGAAATTTTTTCATATGTATTAAACCTACCAGTTGGGGCCAACTGTTAATCCCGCAGCTCTGAGATCTGCTGCCCACCCATCACGTTCTGCTTGTTCTGATGTGGCTGTAGGGTTAGCCATGCTAGTATTGTTGATACATGCATTGGCCGGATTACAGGCAGGCATATAGGAGTCGTTTTGTTTACCACTAGGCTGCAGCCAGCCAATTGTATTATTGTATGCAGTAGCATTTGGCCCCGTGGCTGCATTGGGGTCGTACTGCCACAACGATATACCGGATGCAGTACTTGGACCTACAGGAGTACCGTCATCGGCTTTGCCGTCATTGATAATATGGTTATTATAGATGTGATTATCATGCCCGCCGGTAATTGCAATACCATAATTTGAGGTCGAAACGACGCGGTTATCATGAATGTTGACATAATTACCACCACTATCCCCTGCCAGAATACCACCTCCGGTGAAACCGCTGCCATTACCTGATGGTGGATAGGCACCGCTGATCAAATTGTGATGAATGTCGATGGGATGTGCAGCTGTACCGCTGGATTTCCACAAATTGATATTATCCTCAACATCAGATTGCTTATATGTATTCATATCCCGATTCCATGCTATCTCTGCATCCCCTACGTTGGCCTGGCTAAATTGGACAAATTGCACACAACAGCCGTTTTCATCTGTATGTGGATACCTACCAATATTTTTGACATCGTTGTAACGAATTCGCACAGTATTTGGGTTACCTGTAATAACCAAAATGCCTTGACCGTCAACGAGTAAATTATGCTCGGCAACAAGAGAGGCTGGAGCATTTAATTGCATTGCCCGTTGAATAGCTGCCGCTCCAGGATTCGTTGCCTGAAACTTTGAATTAGTAACAGTTACCTGCACGCCGTTCACACTGCTCTGGATTGCCCTGCCGGCATGGAGAAGTGTCGCATGATCAATTGTCACCGGAGCGGTAGTCGCTATCTTAACTGCAGGGGTACCGGCATTTGTTGAAACATAGCAACCGGAATATGTCCCCCCCTGGGTAATCGTAATTGGACTACCATTACAAGTTGCAACGGTGCCAGCAGTACTCGGAACACTACCTGAAGGCTGTGGAGCTGCAGCTGACGGTTGTTGAACTGCAATTGATGGAACTACCTGTGAAGTAACAGGTATATCACGCGGTGTTGGCCCGGAACATGGCAGAGGTGCTGGACTGGATTCAGGAGCAGGAGTTGCTGGTGTCGCAATTGGAGAACCTCCCAAAAGTCTTAGCAGCATATTGATAAGTTGTATGAATAGCTGTAAAAACTGATGCATGAAATTGCTGACACCACCATGATGGTTTCGATGTCTGCTGCCATGTGCATTGTCACTGGCAAGGGATGCATCGACACAGGGTGCAGGGTTAGTTCCAGGAGTATACACTGAGGGAATAACTATCCCTTCACTTGGCGAGGTCTCTTCAATAGATGGCACAATTGTTCCTCCCGCAGGCGCTACATCCGGATTGGAACACGTCGGGCATGGGGCAATTTGGAAAAACGACGGAGTTACGCCACCTTCTGGAGATTGAGCAAATGCAGTATTACTCCACAACGGCAAAAAACTGAATGCGACAAGGGCAATTACTAATTGCAGCAAATATTTGTTTTTTCGAACTATCATCTTCATTTATAAGAGCTTACCAATTCGGCCCGATCGTAAGTCCGGCGCCTGCCACTTCCGCTGCCCAAGCATCACGTTCTGCTTGTTCGGTTGCTGAAGTGATCGGATCCGGCATAGCCACGTTTCCCGTACAGGCACCAGCTGGATCACATCCGGGAAGCCACCAGTTAGCCCGGCCATCCGGGCGAACCCACCCTGAGGTATTGTTGTATGCATTCGAATTCGTCATCGAACCCGCACCTCTATTATATGAATCCCAAAGCGTAACACCCTGGCCAAATGTTGACCCCACCGTCGTACCGTTTTCTGCCTTCATATCGCTGACGACTCTATTATTATATAAATGATTGTCATGACCACCGGCTACACCCACACCGTAATTTGTCGATCCAATAACACGATTATCATGGATGATGCCATAATTTCCGACAGCTGTAACGTCTCCGTCACCAAGTAATAGGCCTCCACCAGTAAAGTCTGATCCGTCTCCGCTATCCGGATATGCACCATCTACGAGGTTGTTGTGAATGTCGATCGGGTTGGCAACTCCCGTACCGGAGCTCATATACATGTTGACAGTATCTTCAATTTGCGATTGCCCATAAATATTGGTGATTTTATTCCAGGCAATTTCAGCTGCCGGTGAGATGACTCTATTAAATTGAGCAAACTGGATACAGCAACCTGGCTCTGAGTAATGGCCTATGTTCAAAGAGGTGTTATAACGGATACGAATAGGAGAAACTGTCTGGCCATTGCCACCAATGAAAATGCCATGGCCGTCCTGAAATGAATTATGCTCGGCAATAAGCGAGGCAGGTTTATATAAATACATGGCACGCTGATCAGATGGGGTTCCCGGGTTAAGCGCCTGAAACTTTGAATTCGTGACCGTCAGTTGGACGTCACTATAAACAACCGCACGGATCCCCTCTCCTGCATGACGAATCGTTGCGTGGTCTAACGTGACCGGCGCTGTTGTATTGATCACGACTGCAGGGTTAGCTGGATTCGTTGATTCATAACAGCCGGAATACGTGCCGCCTGCGGTAATAGAAATTGGGCCGCCACAAGCGACAACCGTACCGAATTTGGCATATTTCCCGCCTGAGGCATTTGCATCATTCACAATAGTCACATTCCCGGCAGTCGTCCCGTTCTCAGACTCAATACTCGCTGCACCTGCTGCGTTACTGTTCAGGTTTTGTTGTTTTGAGGTAACTGCTACAAATACCGGTAACCCAAGAAGCAGCAGCAGCGATGCCCCTGCAATCATACCTTCTTTTTTGAATAGATATGTTTTCAGCTTCCCGGTAGTAATCATTTCTATACTCATCTACAGCGTAAATTGTTACCATTACCTTGTCAATCGTTTTTACAATCGCTATAATAAATTTATGCCTGAAACATCGGTTGTGGTTATTGGTTTTCTAGCAGGGACGCTGACGACAGCGTCTTTTTTGCCGCAGGTCTTACAAACAATTAAAACACGGAAAACCAAAGATATTTCTCTCGGTATGTATTCTGCTTTTACCTTTGGCGTGTTTCTTTGGCTTATTTACGGTATTGCACTTAACTCGCCGCCGGTGTATCTTACAAACGGCATAACCTTAATTCTTGCAGGAACAATTCTTTTTCTTAAAGTAAAACACGGATGATACGTGACCAAATTGATTATCAGGAAGTAAAAACTGCCTTCCACAATGAGCTTCGTCTTGCGTCAGCCGGTGGTCCCTCCAGTGTTTCGTTTATCAAACATTCTCTTCCGGAGCAACCCCTCGTTACAAAAGGCATTTTTCAGGGAATAGTCATCGGCGGCACTAATTATGTTGATAGCACCAGAAGAATTCTCAAAAATGGCAAACGCCGGACCATAACACTGAAATACGGCGTCTTGCCGGTATTTAAAGATAAACTAACATTTGTGGAGTTTTTAACCCGACATCTCAATCCAAAAGCCGATGCTGTCGGCATTAACTTCGGATTTCCGCTCAAACCCCTGAAAGGTCCATTTGGCGAAATCGATGCCCAGCTCCTGCGAGGCACCAAAGAACATACATTTGACGGACTGTCAGAAAAAATTGGTGACGTCATACGGGAGATCTTTAAAACACAGTATCACAAGATAATCCCCGCAACTGTGGCCAACGACAGTGTCTGCCTGACACTTTCAGGCGATGGAACAGAAAATGGGGCACTTATCGTCGGCACTGGCAGCAATATGTGTTTAAAGATCACCACCAGAAACAAAACCACGATCGTAAACCTTGAGGCAGGCAACTTCGATAAATTTCCCCTTTCCCAGGTGCTTAAAAAACTTGACCAGCAGTCAAAACAACCAGGCACACAGTTGCTGGAAAAAACTGTATCCGGACAATACTTAGTGCATGTTTTTAACGAAATAGCCAGACAACAACGACTAACAATTCCACCCCTGCCTACGACCCGTGAGCTGTCTGAATTAGCAAGTAAGCGAAGCAAAAAAGCTGAGACACTGTTGGCACGAGCCGTGTTGACGCAGTCGGCATATTTGATGGCTGCTGTCATTGCAGGTGCGTATGAATTTATGGGTTCGCCCGATCAATTTACCATGATCGCCGAAGGCAGCGTTTTCTGGAAAGGCTGGCACTATCAGGAAAACCTCCAACACAAACTAAACGAACTCGGTATCCCCAAAAACACTATCAAATTCAAGCACATCAGGGATTCCAGCATAATAGGGGCTATCGGCCTGCTAACGAAGTAATTTTTATTTTTTAATTTAAAATTTTTAATCAAATCAAAATGTTCTAAATCTAAATTTTTAAAACGTATTGTTCTAAAATATAAATTAAATAAATACAAATTATTTAAAAATTAAAAATTTCAAATTAAAAATTAACTATTATACTTTCTTCCTATAACTTGCCCGATGCTCAGTGTAGATTTTTTCCCAATTGGGCTGCTGGAAATGTTCTTTGATAAATGCTAACGTTTCCTCTGGCTTTTGCGTATTAACCATAACATGTGTTCCCAATTCAAAACCACCTAAGATCTTGATGCGCGGTATTAATCGCAGATACCAATTTTTACCGGGATAAATATAAAAATTGAAAGGAAACGCTCTGCCGTGACGGAAATCAAAGATCTGGATCAGCCTGGTAAGGGTAACAGCAAAATCTTTCAACTGCGTATCGTTGAGATCACCAAACACTTCCCCGCCTTTTTTTGGTGCAACCCATACTTCATCAGGCCATTCACTGGTCAGCGGACAGAAAATATAAAAATGTTCTGTGGTGAAACTATCTTCATGAATTGCATCCCCTTCATGTTTCTGGGATTCATCCGGCCAACCCCACCACTTTTGCGTAAACCACGGCATCGTCTCCTCTGCTGCCTGTTTATTCCAAATAATATGCGGCAGTGTAGGGATTTCCAGTTTGACATCATGCGGTACAACCACCAATTGGCTATGCGGATGACCGATACTCTCCCCTGCCTCATGACCGTGGTTATGGAAAATATAGACCTGACCTTCTGATTCGTGGGTAATATAGCGTTGCCGGTAGGTATGCAGTATTAATTCTACTTGCTGTAGCGGAAGCGTATCAAAATTTCTTTGGTGATCTATTGAATGAATAATAACCTCATGGTACGGCGTAAACGGAAACTTGTTGGCAATGGAACGAACAACCCACCCGCCATGCCCGTCAGATACCCGGTATACCTCATCAGGCCCTTCCTGTCCTACACAAAACGGACATGGGGCAGCTGTATGGTGACCATCTGGCCGATGGGACCTTCGCGGAGCCGAGATAATCCATTTGCCTGTGACAGGATTTTTCAGAAACTGAAAATCACTCATACCTTTATATATAGTAGACCAACGGCGGTAAGCGGTCAAATGCTTGACAAACTCTTCAGCATCCTGTCAATATGATATTATGGCCGATGAACCCGCAAACAGCGAACAACCTATACCTGCAGATACACCTGGACAAACCGCACAGACACCTGTATCAGAAGCAGCACCCGAAACAACTGCCGAGACACCAACCGAACCGACAGAGACACCGGCCGAGCCACCTGCAGATCCACCGGCACCGCCATCCAGCTCAGCTGTTTCAGCACAGCCGGCAAAACCTATGCCCAAGCGCTTGTTATTTATTATCGGCGGCTTATTTGTCGTCGGCTTATCAGCATTTTTTGCGTTTATCGTCACGAGCGCACAGCAACCAAAGACATCGACGACCAATACAACAACCGCCAATCTGAAGCCAACGCTTATTCCTGAAAAACTTACTGCAAAATCCGATATCGATAACCCTGCAGCGTATTCAAAACTTTTTGTCTATGGTGCTTGGAGTGGACAGACATCGATCATTAAAGCTGTAGATTTATCGAATCAACAGACGACCACACTTGCGACCCTCCCGAATAGCATCAAAAAAGTAAGCATCCTTTCTGCACAAACCATGTTGTATATCGACCAGACAGACAAACAGGACCACGGCAGACAGCTGGTTATCTACAATATTAAAACCAAAGCGCCGATCACCAACATTCCCGCCAATGGCGGATTCGGAATTGATGACTATGTGCTTTCTCCGGATAAACGGTATGTTGCGATCTGGGAAGTCAGTTTTGCTCCAGGACAAACTGTCCTGATGGGAGGCAAATCACGAGTGTATACGGTCGATCTTAAGAGACCTTCTGTCCAAAACCTTTTGTATGATGAAACTGCAACGCCAAATGATCCTGTCCATTACCCTCGTGCTATTCTCAATAACGGACGGGTTTTTGCCGACAAATTTCTTCCCAATGACCCCAAGGGTGGCACTGGCTGGGCATACGGGTTGAGTGCCGTTGATTTTGACGGATCAAATGCGCAGGATCTCCCTCAGATGCAGGCAGGTACTTACGGAACCCAACCTTCTCTCTCACCTGATGGAAAATATCTCCTTTTTTCAGGCTATGACGGCATCAAAGGCGATGGCATGAGCGCCACAAACGGGTATCGTCAGGCGGTCCTTACACCTGATACGGTAGAATTGCTTGAGACAGACACCCTGACGCGAAGAAAATTTGCAAAATTTGACAACAGCAATATCTATACTTCCTCCGAATGGGACCCGACAAGCGGCAAGATTATCTTAACGATTGTTTCGGGAGACAACAACACAACTGGTGTCTACTCCTACGATCTGACGACACAGGCATTGACGAAAATAAATGTCCCCTCAACACAATCGACGACCTATGGTTTTCTTACCCAGTTGACACCAAATATGTCAATCATCGGTACCAAAGATACGACACCTTCGAACTTAGGTAATTTAGGTGATATGTATTCATATCCATTTACGCAGGTTGCCCTTTATGATACCGCGACGGCAAAAGTTAGTTTTGTCCCGCTTGAGGACACATTTGCACAATACATAACGGTTTTACCAGGCAACTACTTTAAAAACGTCCTGGGCGTTGAGGCCAATGCGCAAACTGCACCGAAACCAACATTTGTTGATTTCTATTCGAACCAAAATGACCCTAAAGCGCGCCAGCAAATGTACACATTTGTCGTCAAATATGACCTTGAAGCCACCCGCGAAAGTCAACAAAGCGCGAGTACGACCAGCAGTGGATCGAGCCCTGATATTGTCGGAAGCGGGACGACAAGTGGTACAGGTTTTAATTACAACAAAAACGCTCCACGCTGCCGTGATCTTGCAGCGCAACAATGTAATTCACAAGGTGTTTCACCACAATCTTCTGACTATAATCAATGCGTCAAGACAAATAAATGGTCCAACGAGCTCCAGTCAACCAGCTCCGGCGCATGCTCTGATTCGCCGCTGTATCTCTACGGTCCTGATGGAACTTTGGTCGATGTAACAATCCAAACACCAATCTCTAACGCCACACCCCGCTATACCAACGGCTATAGAATAACGTTGGAGCGTGGAGGCACCATGCAGGTAAATGGTATGTCATACCGAAGTATAGCCTATGATTATGTTGCAGCGCTCAAAAAAATACCATCGCCGACACGCGGAACAATTGTCAGAAAAGCTGACATACCAAACGTGCTGCGTGATTATGCTCGCAAACTCGGCCTGAATGAAAAAGAAACTACTGATCTTGTTCTTGCCGGAGAAACAAAAGCAGTATCAGACTACATGTATATCTCATTTTTTGACCAGCAAACTTCCGAACAGATCTTACCAATCTCGTTTAATCCACAGCCGGACAATTACGTAAATGTCGTCTTTTATTTTAAAAATCTGACCGGCAAGCCAACATTTACACCACTTCCACCAGTTTTTGGAGAACCAATAAAACGGAATGGATTTACAGCAGTTGAGGTAAGTGAACTCGTGGAATAAAGGTTACGGAGTAACTGACGTACCTTCTTTTGAAACGTAATCGTAAATCATTTTGGAGATTTTATTCATCCTTGCCTGAGCTGTTTTTTTATCGGATTTCGAGATCATGCAAAGCGCATAAGGTCTTTTGGGTGCGTAAATTATGCCGCAATCCTGATAGATCTGGTTATCAATAAGTCCGATTTTGTGGGCTATAGGCACATTGGCCGGCACTCCTGCCGGAATCATGTCGTGGAAACGGGTTTGGGTCATGAGTGAGAGTATTTTTTCTGAATCATCCGGACTCAAAATACTTGAATAATAAAGTGACTTTAATATATCAGTGTAATCGTTGGCTGTAATAACAGGCTGATTATCCTTGATACTTAACGGAATATCCAAGCCGTCATAGACATCTTTATAATCACTATTGGTAATGTGATCAGCAATAATCAAACTTGCCGTGTTATCTGATTGCGTAATGGCAAGTTTCACAGCATCATCCAAACTAATTTTATAACCAGCGCCTTTTTCATAAAGTTCCCCGTATTTGTTATTTAACTCATTAGGCAATATCTCGACCTGTTCATCACCTTTAAGACCAAGATTTTCTTTCCGGTTATAATATGCCATAACAACTGGGATCTTAAGCAGTGACGCTGCTGTAAATTCGTCAGTCCGGTTAATTCCAATTGAAGTACCTGACGGAAGGTACTCGAAATACATTGCAAATGTGTTTTGGAAAGGATCAATGAATTGATGTAATTGCTGTCTGAGCGGTAAAAAGTTAACAATAATATCGTCTCCGTCGCCCTCAAACACCTGCTGGCTGACAAAAGGATATTTTGTCTTTGCCATAGTAACCTTTCGTTCATCAGCGCCATCCCTCATCCAAAGATAAAAAAACGCAACGTCCCCGATCACTGCGGCAATTAAAAGGCATAATAAAAAAGCTTTAGTTCTTGATGATGACATCGCCCTGCTCAACTATTCCAAATATCATAAAGTATTATGACAGAAACATCATTAAAAAAACATTAAATTGGAAAATAGCCTCAATAGTTCTCTTTTGCGAGTTATGGGACGCAACCATTGGTTATTCAGCCATAAAAGCTATCAAAGTATATCAAACTTGCGTTGGTTGTTTTTTTGTATACAATTAGTCCGGCTGTGAAAATTCCGAACAATTAAATAGCTCAACAATAAAATTTGGAATTTGAAAAATTGTAAATTTTCCGGTATTTTAAGCCAAAATCCGTCCGAGGCTGAAATTTTTTATAGTAATTACAAAAAATAAATTTGGAAATTCCCAAAAAATCCCTAAAAAATATTTCCCGAATCCCAAAATCGTTTTCACAGACAAATTCTTGTTTGGTTAGAGTAAAAAAATAAAGTCTAGTAAAGATAGACTAAGCATTGCGTAAGGGCTTCACAGGACATTAAGGAGTGGGCGTGTTGGAAATTTTTTTGTTTCACTTCGCTAACCAACGCGACAATGTTACTTTCGAATCTAATCTTGGAACCTCAGCGGTATTTACTTACACAGCAAATGCGAATTGAAAGAAAAAAATTTGCAATGCGCCCACTCCAACCACGCACCGGTTACTGTACCTGACGCGGGTCCTGTCACCGGTTCCTTCCCGTCAGTGCTCATCCTTGCGCGCTGCCAGGAGCCCTTCCACCGCTGCCACCCGCTGCGCTACGATAAATGCGATGAAATAAAGATGACTCTAGAAGCGTTTTTAACGGGGTTTATTTAGCTAAAATGACCAGGAGGTCGGCGTCTTGGGGTTTTGCTTCGCCTGTGGGCATTGGGCCAACAGACGCACCGAGTACCTGGGAAAGTTGTTGTGCAGCTTGCTGTTGATTGCCGGAGACATCGACGACCACAGTTTTAGCATAACTCTTATTCTTGGCATTTTCCTTGTCAACCACCTCAATATTGGCAACCTTTTCAGTGATCGTCTTTTCAGCAATTGCTGTAGCACCATTCACATTACTGCCATTATATAAGGCAACCCGTAACTTTGGAGTCGTTGAAGGCGTTTGATTCTGACCAAGGTTAACCGAAGCGACCTCAATGATCTTATTGGTTTGCGGCCGGTACAAAATAGCTTTGGAAGATTGGGCATAGATCAACACTTTATCACCATTTTGTGCCTCTGCAAAAAATTGCTGATTCTTAAGCTTATTAATATCTGTCACCGTTGCCAGGGTCGGTTGTTCATTTTTGGGAAGATCCATCAGCGCGCCAACTTTGGCAGTAACCTCATCGGTTTCCTGTCTGGCAACCGTTTGCGGATTCTCTTTAAGCTTAGCTATCTCACGCTGCGAGGATTGGTAATTGTAAAAAAGATACCCGCCTACTGCTGCAGTAAGCACCAAAAAAAGCGTCAGCGCACCGATAAGCACTATCGAGTGGTGTTTCATATTACAGTGACTGCAGATCCTTGTCTGCCTGTTGAAGATCACTATCGTCTGCTGTGGTATTAACAGCATCTATCTGCTCATCGATCGATGATGGTGACGGGATGACGGTCGGAGATTCAGTTGGTGGGACTGTCTGTACCTTTTGTGCTGTATCCTGCTGTGGCGCTGCCTGCTTGGAAGACGTTGTCATAAAAGTCACGACTGCTGCTGCAATAATTACAATAACCAAGGTTACTATAGCATAAAGCATAGTTTTACTTTTGCCTGGATGCACTTCAACAGGGTGTTCCGGCGGTAATCCGGGCGGCGTGCTTCCTCCAGCATGCGCTGCATCACCTGAAGGCGCGGCAGTGGAGGGTGCTGGAGCAGCAGTCGCGGCTGGACTGTCATGTGACTCTGCTGGAGCTGCAGGTGGAGTAGGTGCAGCAGGAGTCTCTGTAGCAGGCGTTACTGGAGCTGGACTGTCTCCTGCTGATGGCGCCGGAGGCGTTTGATTTTGTGTATTTTCTGGTGGTTTTTGATTTTGATCCATATTACATTGATGGGACAGCTGATGGAGCCCCTGAAGGCGCCATGTGATCCCCTCCTCCTACTTGATGTAACGCTGAAGCGACACCTTTAACAGCCTGCTTTGCATCAACAACTGTTTTGTGTGTTGCAGCAAGATCAGTCCGAAGCTGCGAAACTTCAGTTCCAAAGCTTGTCTTCAATGTGGTCTCATCAGTGATAGTGGCAGTGTAATCCTTTGCTGCCTGTGCTGTAACTGCTGTCTGAGCAGTGGTCAAAGCTGTATCTGCAGCTGTAATTGCAGTTTCGACTGCTGTGACATCATGTCCTGCTGCTTTTTCTTTGTCTTTTGCTGATTTAAGCAGTGCCAAAATCTCGGTAAGTTTGGTAATATTCGCAGTCATGATATCGGTACGGCTTTTGTTTATCGTTGCAAGTCTTGTGTTAAGACTATCAGCCACTGTTTTCTTGTGCTCATCTTTTATTATCTGCAGTTTCGCCTTAAAATCAGCTCGTTTCTGCTGAAGATCGGCTTTCATATCTTGCTTCCCCTGTACCATAGCATCTTTCATCTCTTTTTTCTGTAGCTGAAAGGTAGCATTGGTGCCTACCATTTTGTCGCCAGCTGTGCCGTTTACAGGACCTGTCTGGCCTTGCATTGTTGTGGCTTGCATCGAATCATCTGCGAAGGCTACTTGAGGAAGTATAAGAGCAAATATTGTCAAAAACAGGGCAGCAAATTTCATAGATACAATTTAGCCTACCTAATATAGACACTAATGTCAAGTATATGTTTATCTACTGCTCCTTTATCACCCGCAAAATCCCTGGTGAATTTACAATGCGACTGCGAGTTCTCTATCCATTGCAAAAGCGCCAAGGAATTTTGTTTTTTACGGGCATAGTAGGATGCACTACTCCTCTATCGCATTACCCTAACACGATTTGGTTCGTGACAATACATATGGTTAAACCGGAACGTGCAAAGGGGTTGTGGCACGAACAAGGGGTATTCATGCTTTCGTCCTGGTGTTAGACCATTTGTATCCTCCTATGATCTTCTATCTCCTTACTGTCTAATAAACAGGAGCTTGGAAAACAATGATAATGTCTTCGAACATTCTTTGCAGACTGCTCAAACGTGTTTTAATAGCTGTCATGGTCACTCACCTCCTTCCTTGCCCGCTGTAGCTTTATGCGAAAGCGGGTCGCTCTCATCTATTTTGGTTGGCAATGGAATACTAGAGGGCATAATACTCGGTGTATATATACTGGTTATAGGTTGTACATTTTCTTCATTTCCCCCTTGAGTGACGGGTTTATCCACAGCGATTGCCATCCAGGAGAAGGACATGTCTTCTTCGGCAGGATTTGCCAGAAGGATAGTAAATCCTTTGGTGGTCCGTTTTACAACGACGTAACGGGCGTTGCTCCCCAATACCTGCTGTTCTAGGGCATTCTGGCGCCTTACTAAATTCTCGATATCTTCGTTTGGTGTCGGACTGAGCTGGTCGACCGAGACTGTAGCCTGGATCAGCGGTACGACATCGTAATCTTTGGCAAAATGTACATCGACATGATCGCTGCCTTTCTTAATCACAGCATAGCCTGCCGTGTCGCTGCTGTAGGTTGGGTGGCCCTGGAAAAGTACGTCACCCTTAAATACGACGTTGCCCAGGAACGTCGCCAGCTGGTCGACGATCAGGTTCCTGGCCGTTAGGAAGTCAACGACATGCAGCATTCCTTCAATCAATGTGGAGCCGGTGACATGGACACTGTCGACCACCAATTTTCCGGAAACTGAAGCCAAACCATCCGCGGCAATTCGAAGGACGGATTTATCTTCAACAGGAGCAGGCACATCGTCGTTCGGTATATGTGCCAAAAGCGATTCGTACGCTGCATCTGAAGCCACCGGCGTCGGCGAAACCGTACCTGAGACCGATGCAAATAATGTCTCGAGATTGGTGATCCGTGCTTCCTGATTTGAAACTCGTGCTTCCAACGTCTCGACACCACCGTCTTTCAATGCTTGTTTCCAGGCAGCTGCAGGCAATTCAATCTCCTTGGCACGGATCATATCGACGCTAATTGTGCCTGCAAAGTATGCATCACCATTGCCCTTAAAGGTGATCCCGGCTGCACTACTCGCATTCTTTATAATAAGACCACCGTCCTGGGGAAGATCGATGGTTACGTCTTTGCCGCTCGCAGGCATGATTGTGTTTAATTGAAGGACCATTGCGCCTGCGGTGCTGGCAGTCGTACTTACGAGTGCTGTAGTCATGGAATTTCTGGGCTGGAGCATAGGATCAGTCTCAATAGCCAATCCAGGGCTGAACCAGCCTGGTTGGACCAGGACAGTGACGCTGCCCGACTGAGTTGCAGTGGCAGGAGTAAAAGCAGAAAGCGCTCGTCCAACGATTTGGCCTGCAGAAACAGCTTTTACAGCGACGCCGGGAACCGAAGACATCCCAATCGGATCACCGCTAGCGATTGCACCATTGGCATTTGAAGCAATAACAGGTAGCTGTCCAACCAAGGCCACTGAAACTTTATCCAGCCCCTCTTCTCCACCTAAATAGCCATATGAATTAGAGATAATGCCTACGATCGGGAACTTGTCGCCAGCGACACAGGGAACGACACCCTGGTGCCCCTGACAAACTAACGTGCCAATGGTAAATATCGCATCACGTTCGGATACTGTGTAATTGGCGGGGAGGACACTTGGATCAACGGTAAAGTATTCAGCATAGTCAGCACCGTTGGTTGCATACGTCAGTGCATTCCCGGCAGAATTGCCTGAGATTTGTCCTCTTCTCTTCCCCGCACCGTCCAGGAAGGAAATAAAGTGATCTGAAAGGACAGGGTTTTGGCTGATACCTGGAGTTCCCATTTTCACAATAAGACCCGTATGGCAGTTGACCGTAGCAAGGCCTGTAGCCACATTTGAACATGCTGTATTATTATTGGCAGTGTTTTCGATCACAGCAGAGGCAGTTGCCTTTTGATAATCACTCACGTACAACTTCCAAGGAGCAAGAGCAGCCGATTGTGTGCCGATATTCACATTGCCGTTCTGTTTAACTACAAACCTGTTTTGTCCACCCGATGACGCAGTGAAGATATCACCATTGCCACTGTTATTGACGATCATTCCTGCGAAATTCGTATTTCCGGAGAAAGAAGCGACAGGCAGCGTCGCTGATTTTGCTCTGACATCAAGCGTTGCCTGCGGTGTGGTTGTTCCGATGCCAATTTTTGTCACCGCACTGGAAGTAGCAAACACAATGTTGCCATTGGCATTAATACGCAGATCTCCCTGGCCAAAGAGCGTGTTATCCCAATTGGCACCAACTTCTATTGCATTCTGTCCTGATGTTGCAAAGCTGGCATTGGCTAACCCATCAATATACAACCCATCCGTATCGCTGGCACGGTTCGAGCCTGCACCAGTCGCAATGATCCTCATTCCCTGCACCTGCCCGCCAGCACCTGTATTGTTATTGGTGACATTTACACGCTGCGCCGAGGACACATTCCCGCTCGCTGGTTTGGCAAACCATGACAATTGCATCGCATTAATTCCATCAGCTGTGGGTTCCTGTGTCGCAATATTTCCAATATCGACCAAATCCGCTGTGGGTATGAAATTAGCTGCAATTTCCAATTTGTTTGCCTGAGGCAAATCTGTCCCGATACCGACTGCTCCGTTTTGCTTGATGACAAAACGGCTGGCACCCGAACTTGAGGCTGCGAAAATATCTCCGGTACCTTTGTTATTGACTACCAAAGATGCATAGGTAGAGTTACCGGAAATGGATGCAGTTGGACCTGTATTAAGCGCAGTTCTTATATCAAGCGGGGCCAGCGGTGCATTTGTGCCAATGCCGACAAAATTGAGTCCTTGCGGATTGATCAGCACGTTACCCGTTGTATTTCCACCAATTGTTAACGTGTTGTTCCCAGTCGATTGAATGCTTGCGGCTCCACTGCGGAAGGTTAAACTCCCTGAAACAGAAGCTGATCCCGCAACATCAAGAAATGTGGTTGGTGCTGTAGTGCCGATGCCTACAAAATTAACTCCCTGCGGATTAATAATGACATTGCCAGTCGAACTTCCTCCCAGCGTTAGTGATTGGTTGGCTGTCGTTTGCAATACACCTGTGGCAGTCAGAAATGCGCCTCCGGCAACACCTGCCGAGAGAGAGGCTGTAGGAGTTCCATTTGAAACATTGAGGAAGCCGAACTTGGCTGACGTTGTCGCATTCCCCCCGATAAGCACATCGCTTGTGAGGTTTGAGGGAGCGAGTACGCCTGAATTAAATTGTGTCCAGGGAGAATCAGTACCTGATGAGTTCTTATATAGATAGATGAGGACATAACCGTTACCACCGTTACCACCTGGTGAGAAGGTTGCATTCGTGGAACAGAAAGCTCCGCCTCCACCACCCCCGCTTGCACCGGCATTGCCTGCTGTTCCACAAGCAGCTGCTATCAATGACTTACCACCACCTGTACCTCCGCCATAACCGGAGAAAGTACCAGTTGTTGCAGCAGAAGAGTTACCGCCTGGCGCACCCGTAACCAACAAGTCCCCTGCGGTACCGCTTCCACCTGAAGCACCGGCAGCCACTACAGTTGCATTATTTGTCGCGGAGCCTGCTCCTCCGGTGGCTTTGGCGAGTGAGCCAATACATGCATCAGTAGAATTCGTACCCAAACAAGAATCTGTACCTTGGAATCCATTAGCACCTGATCCTCCCCCTGAACCACCGCCGCCGACTTTAATGTAATAATTTGAGGCAATACTTGATAGATATTTACGAGAATACCCACCCTCTCCACCACCACCAGTGGTTTTTGTAAACGAACCGGTACCGGTACCTCCGGCGCCTCCTCCACCGGCTTTCACCTCAACCATCATTTTTGAAACGTTTGAAGGGAATGTAAGCGTGCCGGCATTCGATGCAACTGCCGAATCGGCTGCTCCGTTGAAATTAACAGTAAGGTTCGCACCCGATGGAGCCGAGATAGCATAAACTGCAAGTAACGTGTCACCGCCACCGCCTGATCCCGGCACCCCACAGTTGAGTAAACCGTTGGTATCAGTCGTAAGAGAATCACAACTGGAGTAATTTGAAGTATCTAACCCGAGGACGCCGCTGTTGGAAATAACAAATTTGGTAGCTCCACTCTTTGAAGCTGCGAAGATGTCACCTGTGCCAGTGTTATCGACAACAAAGCCAGCGTTGTTGTTGACAGTGCCTGAGAACGAAGCGATTGGTGATGTAGCATTATTGCCTCTTACATCAAGTATTCCCAGTGGGGTGAAAGTAGATCCAATACCGACTTTACCACCGGCTTCGTTCAGGAGTAAGTTTTGGGGAATCCCGATGCCGCTGTAATCATAGGCAAAAACACCTCCATATGTACCCGTGTTTCTTAGGAAAGTACCTGCATTAGCCACAACAGCGCCAGTTCTCGCATCACCGGCATCCACAGCAAGAATCTTTGCCGATCCTGGTATAGCGTTATATACTCCTGATCCTGTGATAACAGTACCTGCGTTATTGATGACAAATTTTGTCGCTCCACTCTTTGAGGCAGTAAAGAGATCGCCAGCTCCATTATTGTCAACAGTCAGGATAGATTTCCCTGTTGTACCTGAAAATGATGCTACATATGTAGCGTAACTACCTATGCCTCTCAGATCAAATGTCGCAATTGGAGCTGTTGTTCCGATTCCTACACTGCCATTTTGCTTTATCACAAATCTGCCTAAACCTGATGAAGAAGCGGTAAAAAGATCACCGCTGCCATTGTTGTTAACTGCCAAGGCTGCCTGAGTGCTATTCGCAGAAACAGAGGCGGTTATGCTTGTTGTGTTGGGGCTGACTTTGAAAACAGCGCTACCCGAAGTGACTCCTCCCACCAGCAGATCAAGCGATGCAATCGATGGTGCAATCGCCCCGTTGTTGACTTGCCAGTAATTCGTCCCGAGTCCGCTACATGCACTCCAGGCAACAGCTGCACCACCTGTCAGACATTGTGTCGTTGAACCAAGTGTGCCGCCGGCATTAATTCCGGCAGTAAGGACGACATCGCCATTATTGGCAACGCGGAATTTAGTACTACCTCCTTGTGAGGCGGCGATCAGATCTCCAGAGTTGGTATTATTCACGATCAGAGAAGCATTGGAACCTATGCCACCTGACACAGACAAAGGCGCTGGTGTGTTTGCAGATGAACCGATCGAAACACCCGAATCAAAATCAGAATTCAGGATCAAATCCCCGGAACCGTTTGGCACAAAGGTCAGATCTTCATTGCTGGCACTGGTGATATCAGTCGCCGCGCCGGAAAAGGTCAACCCTGTTGAACCGATGGTTTTGTTGGTCATAATATCATTCGTACCCCGCCCGACATACGTGTCACTTCCCTGAAATGTGATCGTCGTACCATCAGTTCCAGCCAGCGTCAAACCATTGTTGATCGCTACTGTTTTGCCGTCACCGATCTGCAATGTTGTGGTCGTTGAAAATGGATTCCCTGACCCGTTGGTCACAAACAAACCGTTTACACGCTGGGCGTTAAACGCATACGGGACAGCCGTGAATTGAATGCGGGGCGTCATTTCAGCATCTGATCCAACCTTGATGCCAAGGTAAATGTTGTCAGTGTTGAAATCTACAGATCCCGGCAGACTTGTGCTTGAACCTAATTGGACCTGAAAAATACCATTTGTGGTCGTCACACTCTGCGTTTCGGTCCAGATGTTGGCTCCACCTGAGGAAACCGTGTAAAGGGAGAAAACCACAGTGTATGTTCCGTCAGCCACATTGAGGCCTGTGTTGTCCACCAGCTTCCCCTGGAAATTAATGGTTTTGTTCATTCCGGTAGCAGCGTTGGCTAAACTGCCTGAAAACAGAAAACTCAAAACTGAAAACACGAGGAAAACGGCGAAGAATAGTTTTTTTACTTGATAGTTACTGATTACACACTTCATTTTTGCCACAACATCCCCCTTTCCCCCTTGGATATTAATGATACTTGTGGCTAAATAGCCTCGTCAATGATTCCCAAATTTTGTATACTCTTGCATACAATTGTATAAAATTGTATACTTTTCACAGTGGAGATTTTCTCCTTATTGTAGAGCTAACTATGAACAACCTATTGAGCGTAAAACAAGTAGCATTTATTCTCCGGGTCCACCCGCTGACGATCCGCCGGTACATCAACGAACAGAAATTGAAAGCTATTAAAGTTGGCGGAAATATTCGCATAGAAGAAAGCGCTGTTGAAGAATTTCATAAAGAAGTGACCCCACAGGAACAGACAACCCGTGTCTTTAAAACGCCCAAAGTTGCGGATAAGCAATTCACCCACGATGATCCCCTCCTCAGACTACAAGGAAGAGGCGCGGGATTGGTGTTGAATGAGAAATAGTATTAGCGGTTAGGGGTTGGGGTTGAATTAGTAATAGCTTCGTATTTGGTATTTCGTATATGGTATTTCGTATGATGGGCTAAACGTATACGAAATACGATATACCAAATACCAAATACGAAATAAAAACATGCAAAGTAAAAAAGTGTATATCGCGGCTGATGGATTTGTGGCTTTTATTGACCGGGCGCATCGTAATCATGTGCATACTTCGGCATTTTTTAGGTACTTTGCACAGGAACATTTTCAGTTATACGCAACCGTCGTTTCCCTCAATGACGCATACCTCACCATCTACAACACTATTTCCCCTTCACTCGCCCGTGATTTCCTGCGCGCCATGGCATTGAGTAATATTAATATCCTTTATCCTGAAAACTCAGATATGAAGACTGCCATAAAAACAATAGAGACAAGCAATTCCGTCGATCTGACATTTTCAAAAGCGTTGACCGCAGTTCTCTGTAATAAACGAGGCATTCCCCAGGTCGTGACATTTGAATACCTGCCATCGCTGTTTGGGATACAGGTGTTCTACCTGCCTATATGATAGGCAGGAATTTTTAATTTTCAGTTTTTAATTTTTAATGAATTTTCAAATTTCAAATTTTAAATTTCAAATAATCATTGGATTCATACTCATTGGTCTACTCTTCCCACCTCTGGTTCGAGCCACCGAACCCAGGAGTTCCAACTACCAGATCCAGGACTACTCATTCGGGTCCGGGGGCACTGCCACTGCTTCATCTCAAAACTACCGCATGTTTGGCGCAGCTGGAGAAGTCGAATTCGGGCAGCCTTTCAGTGCTCATTTTAAAGCAGGTTCCGGTCTCACCTACGCGATGCAGGCCAGTGTTTCAGCAGCGCCAACATTTGTAAACCCATCCAACAATTATGATCGACTCAAATTTACTCTCAACACCAGCCAGAATCCCTCAGACTACCAATATGCCATTGCCATCAGTGATGATAACTTTGCGACACATACCTGGTATATACAAAGCGATGACACCATTGGTACATCCCCACTGAGCAATGCCAATTTCCAGACGTACACCGCCTGGGGAGGCAGCAGCGGCTCCTATGTCACCGGACTATTACAAAATACAACGTACACGATCAAAGTGAAGACCCGGCAGGGAGCTTATACTGAGGCTGGCTGGGGTCCAACCGCGCAGGCATCCACCACCACCCCTTCACTTACCTTTAGTGTCAGCTCAAATACCTTGACCTTTAACAACCTCAACGCAGGCAATTCCTACACCGACAGCAGCAAAACCACTGTCCTCACCACCTCAACCAACGCCTATAACGGTTACGTCGTTAATGCCCGCTCGACCGGCCCGCTCACAGCCGCAGGTTTCGGGACCATTGCCGACTTCGGCAGCCCCAACTCCTCTCCCACGACCTGGGCAGGAACAGGCTTTGGCTATACCACCAATGACAGCAGCCTCACCGGAGGGACACCCGACCGTTTCACCAACGGCGGACCTAAGTATGCTGGCTTTACGACATCCACCCCAGGCGATCCAGTCGCCGACCATCCAGGCCCCGTTACCTCAGCAATATCAAATGAGAACTTTACTATATCGTACAAAGTCGTAACGACTCAATTACAAAAGGCGGCAACCTACTCGACAACAGTACTTTATATTGTGGTACCGAGTTACTAATATGAAAATGCAAAAGTCAAAAATCAAAAGTCAAAAATACAATGCAAAAGTCAAAAGTTTCACTTTCAAGAGAATTTTTGAATTTTTAGTTGTAATTTTGATTTTTGACTTTTGCATTTTGCATTCACCTGCAGCTTATGCTGCCGGGCAATCTCTCCGTGTCTCGCCTGTCATTATCAACGTGGGGCTCTCACCTAACAAAAGCTATACCCACGAAGTTACCATCGAAAATCTTACTGAATTACCTATGCCGCTCAAGGCTTCATTCAATGACTTTATCACCACTGGCGAAGAGGGTGGTTATGTCTTTCAGGATACCCAGACAAATCCGCTTCTTACCTGGAGTAAGTTGAGTGAGACAGATTTTATCCTCAAGCCAAAAGAAAAAAAGCAATTACAGCTGACTATCCATACGCCCACAAGTATTCCACTTGGCGGTTATTACGGTGTACTCTTTTTTGAACCTGTTCTGCAAAATGCACAGCCAGTTACCACGACTATTAATTCCAAAGTAGGCATCCTTATGCTGGCCAATATCGGCGTGCCCGACACGCATGCCCAAAAGGCAGAGATAGAAACGTTCACCACTGATCATTTCAGCAGTGACGGGAACCTGCCTTTGGTCCTACGGGTAAAAAATATTTCACTGAACTTCTTTACAGCCAAACCCATCCTGACGTTCACACCGCTTCTCACCTTCCAGGGTGAATCTGCAGTGAAAAAGATTACTCTTGACGATAAAATTATATTTCCCGGTTTGATCAGACGGTGGGAGGAGGACCCTGTAGTCGAACATCTTGCACCCAATCTTTACGCAGTTTCAATGCATGTGTCAACAGGCGACGGACACTACATCTCAGCCTCCACCCATCTCCTCGTCTTTCCGCTTTTCCAAGCACTTCAGCTGATCGCACTACTGGGAGTTATAGTTTTTCTTATTGCAAAACGAAAACGGCTCAGGAAGGCGCTCGTGGCTCTCATAAAATGAATTTAAAAGCTGGACAAATATTGATATCCTTTATATCAGTTTATTCCCCTCTTTCATTATTGACAGAGCACATCTTTATTTATTATTCTCAATAGTAGTAGAAAAAAACATTCTTTTAATCTATTTTTAATATATGTTGTCCAAACTTAACCGCTTCAATAAGGTATCCAAGAGAGAATTAAAACTCATCGCGAGTCTCGCTTTGGTCGTCCTCCTCTCCCTTCCTCCAATGGTCAACGTATTTGTTCTGAAAGCAAATGCAGGCACGTTTACAAACGCAAAAATGTCGATCACGAATTCCCAGGCTGGTGCTACCAATGTCACATACACAGGTTCATTTACAGCTTCAGCAAGTACAGCAATCCAAAGGATAACTATTCAGTTCTGTACAACAGCTTCTGGGGCATGTACGAAACCAACTGGTATGACAACGACTGGAGCGGCTGGAAGGGTAACCAATATTAATGGTACGTCACCAAGTGACACATTCGGCGTTGATGGTACATTACGGACAGATTTCACTCCTGTTTCACAAAGTCCATTAGCTATTAGCTATGCTGTCAACGGTATCACCAACCCGACCGCACCAAACACCACTTCATACGCCAGGATCACAACTTACTCAGACGCAGGATCAACCGTTATTGATTCTGTAACCGTTGCCTTTGCAGTTCTTGACACTAATTCAATCGCTGTATCGGCGACTGTTGACCCGTTATTCACATTTACAGTTACACCAGTTACCACTGGTTCAGTCAACGGTGACGCAGTCAACGTTTTGGGTACAACATCTACCGCAATTAGCTTTGGCAGTCTGAACACCACTACGGCATCAGTTTCAGCACATGACTTAACCGTTGTCACCAATGCGGCGAATGGGTACCAAATTACAGCATCTTCAGCAGCAACAGCACAATCAGGCTTCCCGCCGCTTGTTTCAGGTTCCACCAATAATATTGATAACTTTACCGGTTCCAATGCCAGTCCGACTTCCTGGAGTGCACCTGGCGGTTCGTCAGCAAATGCAAATACTGGTTTCTTTGGCTACACCACCAACGACTCAACACTTTGTACAGGCACTCCTGACCGCTTCACCAATGGCGGACCAAACTACGCAGGATTCTCAACCACAGGACAGGAAGTTGCCTGTAACAGCGCAGCCGTTACAACAGAAACCACCCGCGTCGGTTGGAAGGTAGCCATTAATGCACTGCAACCATCCGGCACCTATACAGGTACAGTCATTCTCGTTGCCACACCGACCTACTAAAGTCAAAATGCAAAACGCAAAAGTCAAAAGTCTAATGAAAATGCAACACAAAAGCATGAAGAAGCTTCTGGTTATACTTCCGGTTCTCGCCGTAGTTGTTGTAGGCGCAGTTTTATTGGCAAATCAATATGTCACTGCTCAAGTCCCTGGTCAGGGTTTGGAAGTTTCACCTCCGTCCCAGGATGTCAGTATCGATCCGGGCGGCACAACGACTGTTACTGCCAAACTCCGCAATCCAAGCAGCAATACACTTCCTATCACTGTGCATATTGAAGATTTTACGGCCAAAGGTGATCAGGGTCAGGTGGAACTGACGGCCGACAGCCCGTACAGTGTTGCCACATGGACCAAAGTTTCCCCTGAGAAATTTGAACTCGCTCCAGGTGAATCTCAGGAAGTCACGGCAACGATTAAAGCTCCTAAAGATGCAGCTGGCGGCCATTTTGGCTCATTTGTCTTTAGCGTCCAGCCTGATACCCCAAATGGCACCGCAGCTACTGTTGCGCAGGAAATTGCCTCGCTCTTCCTGGTAAAAGTCAGTGGTCCGGTAGATGAGAAATTGGCTATCAAAGAATTTACTGCTCCGGCTTTCTCCGAATTCGGTCCTGTTGATCTGGGTGTTACCTTTTCGAATGCCGGTAATGTCTATGTCAAAGCCTTCGGTATAGTCAACGTGACGGACATGTTCGGACACAAAGTCGCCGACATTGTTGTCCCCGGTACCAACATCTTCCCCAATGCAGACCGTGTTGTCAAAGCGCACCTGAAGAACCGATTCCTCTTTGGTAATTACAATGCCACTGCCATCATGTACTACGGCTCACAGAATCAGACACTCACAGCGACGGCGTCATTCTTTGTCTTCCCGGTAAGAATAGCAGCAATCATCATCGTTATTCTTTTCCTCCTGTTCCTGATGAAAAAAAGGCTGAAAAAAGCCTCAAAAGCCCTGTTTAAATAGGTCCTCTCTGTCATATGGGGCTTATATGACCTATGAAAAAAAGCATTATTGTATGTATTGTATTCTTTACCTTGGGTTTCTTTACCCATGCATTCTTCTTTCCTGATTTTCTGGCCAATGGCCTGGAGGCATTCATGCCAAAAGATACCACAGCAGATCCGGCAGTTAATGCCGCCCCGCAAAATCAAAGTGACAACAACGCATTCATGACTTCCATTACATATGACGGAGAGCACTTCAGCAGACACAACATAACTATCGAAGTTGGCTCATACCTCACCATCACCAATACCGGCAAAAATAACCAACTCATGTGGCTTTTCTCCAACAACAAACAACTCACCACAAACAGAGGTTACGGGGAATCAGAACAATTAAAAGTCCGCATGGACGCGCGCGGTGCATATGCAGTCATAGACAAAAATAACCCCCAGGAGAAGCTGATAATTACTGTTAAATAGACACTCGTATTTCGTATATGGTATATCGTATTTGGTATGACGATAGATCTTTGAAAGGTTTAAATACGAAATACGAAATACGAAATCATTCCCCTTGGTCCCCAAATTATGTATGCTAGAGACAGTATGAAAAAGATTTTTCTTTTATTTTTCTTCACATTTCTCTGCCTTTTCCTCAGCTTCCATCTCAAACCTGTTTCTGCAATTGACCAGGGTATGCCGGTGCGGGCTACGGTGCCACCGAATCCTTCTGATTTCCAGTTCCAGTTCAATACCGACGGCAAATCCACAGTCGCCCAGGATGACTTACTCACCTATACCATTACCTTTGGCGCAAAAGCCACAGCAGGACTCGCCACCACAAATACCATTCTCGTCCAGCTGGGCAACGAGAAAGCCCCTGATGGATCGTATATTGTGGATTATGTCATTAACTCTGCCAGCACCGCCTACGGCGGCGTACAGCCGGTTGTAGACACCATTCACCGCACAATCACCTGGACAATTCCCAACCTTCCGGAAGGAACCACTGACCAGCATGTTACCTTTCAACTCAGGCCGACAGGAAGTTATGATATTCAGCAAAGTTTGAGCTTCACTACCTCTTCTCAAATGACAAACGACTATGTAAGCCTGCCGCCGCAATCAGTCAGCCAATCCTATCTTTTTGATCCGAGCCATGTAAAAGTTAACCCAACTCCCACCGGCAAAGCCGTTCCAGCGACAACACCTTCGCCTACAGTCACACCAACACCTCCCGCCAGCATTGTCGGCGTGTCCGTGGCAGGACTTACCGACTCAGACGCCTTGATCGAAGCCAAAACCAGTACGCCAGCACGAGTGCAGGCTAATTACGGGATCTCACCAACAGACTTAAACCAAACCGTTCAGACCAACACGTACGCCTATGACAGTATCGTCCAGCTCACCAACCTGAAACCTTCAACCACCTACTACATCCAGCTCACAATTATTGCAGCCAATGGCCAACGCGATACATCAGAGATATTCACGTTCACAACTGCCCAAGCCTCGCAATCCCAAAGCATGAGCAATAGCTCGATCACCATCACCAGCGGAGGCGCGTTGATCCTTTCAGATGTCCTCACCAGCCGGGCAACATCTCTTGGCATCCTGACGTCGCATACTGGCTATACTGTGACATATACATTTGCCCAACCCATGCAAGTCACCGCCTTGGAAGCTATCATCAAGAACCCCAATGGCTCAGATCACATTGTGACGCTTTCTGCCACATCACCTCAGGTCTATACAGCTTCATTACAATCAGGCGACCCGGGATCTTATACAATCTCGATCCGGCTGAGAGATCCTGAGGGAAATATTACTGAACAAAACGCCGCCCGACTGAAAGTAATAGCACCGCTGAGGGTCCTTGAACAAGACAGCAACACCCCCATTAGTGATGCCAGGGTGTACCTTTGGCAATTTAACCAGGCAACTCAGACGTATGAACCAGTGACAAATCTCCGGAATCCAGGTGCGACCGATGATGCCGGTATTGATTCATTTATCCTGCCCCGAGGAAAATACCGCGTTGCGGTGACAGCGCTATGGCACGACGGACAAACCATTGATTTTACCCTTGGTGGGAATGCAGGAGAGGACTATCCGACGATATATTTGAAGAATAATCCATTTAACATAATCTCACTGCTGGAGCATGTCAAGAACGTCGTCATTGACACGATGCGCAGCATTTTGACGTCGCTCAAGGAAACTATCCGCTCAGTCCATGTATTTAACCGCATTGCCACCGCAGCCGTGGGGTCTTCGGTATTGATAAGCTCATTGTTCTTTGGATTCAGAACCGATATTCGCTGGAAGTCGCTCTTCCCGTTTGCGTTATTCGGACTGTACGTAACCTTTAGGAAGCATAAGGAAGCATATATTTACGGCACGATTGTTGATAAGGAGGGGCGGCCGGCCAGCCGCGTCAGAATTGAAATTATTGATCTTAAATCTAACACGGTACTCTCACATACCATCACGAATAGGTCAGGCAGATTTGCAATACGTAATACATTCAAGCAGGGGTTCATTAAACTTGTGGCTGCAAAAGACGGCTCGGCTGCTTCTGAACAAATCATTGAAACGGATACCCATAAACCACTGGAGATCAAACTTGGTACCCACAGTGCAGCGCCAGCTGTAGTACGCAGCGTGCGTCATCTCTTCGGAGAGTTGTTTGAGCTCGCTATCCTCCTTTCACTTATCTTTGAACTGGCCTTTCTCTTTACCTTTGGTATAAACAGAACCCTGCCTTTCTTTATCATTTCAGCATGCAACCTGTTGCTTTGGATATTCTTCCAACGGGAGAAAAAATTATAGCTGCGGTTGAAATCTGCCATTATTCTTATCATAAATGCATCAACTAGCTTGACAAAAATAATAAGATTGCTATGATTGGATAAATGGTTCCGTTCAGCTACACTCTCAGTGATCCTTTGAAGGCAGCGTTACAAAAGACTGACTATCTTCGCGTTCAGATACTTACTACTCCTGTACCGCCAAAAGCTGAGCTCAAACTGCGTTGGGAATCCATGCTTGACCGTATTTACTACACCTTGATCGTCGATCATACTTCAATCCAAAAACGTACCCTTGTTGAGCTGTTGACAGCCACACCGCTCATCCGTAAAAACAAGCGGCCCACGCCTGAAGAAAAACAAATTCTCAGGTTTAAACAAGGGTTGGATTTAATTACTCAGGAATGGCTTGTTTCCGATAAACCCGTCTCTTATAAGTCTGCTATAAGCCTACATGACTTCTCTTGCCCCGGCAAATACCGTAAAGGTGAATCCGAGCTAAAACAGCTCATGACGTACCTGGAAACCAACCCCGATCATCCTGTCATACAAGCGGCAGTCGTCTATGCCTGCATTCACCGTATACGACCGTTTACGGATGGCAATGGCCGCATCGCCAGTCTGCTGGCTCTCCTTTTTCTTTATAAATCAGGCTATGATTGCCGCGGACTTATAAGTCTTGAAAAGGAATGGCTCAACCAACCGGTCGTTTTTCAGGAAAAGTTTAATTTGGGTATAAATAGTGCCTATATGACCGGCTGGATCGAATTCGTTGCTGAAACACTAGCGGTCCATCTTGAGAAAAAGCTACAGGATCTAAAGACTCCTGCTCCAGTCTCTGAAAAGAGCAAGACTTTCTTTGACCTTAATAAGCGTCAGCAAGGCATGCTTTCTATTCTCAACGAGCCTGGTATTAAGATCACCAACCGTGATATGCAGAAGCAATTCAAGATTTCACAAATTACAGCCTCGCGGGATCTTGCACATCTTGTTTTACTGGGCTTAATCGTGCCTCATGGCAAAGGAAGATCTATTTACTACACTAAGACCTCATAAGGGTTAATCCTATATTTTTTGCGGGTTTTTAGCAGCAGTTATCAGGCATTTATGCTAACCACCTCCCGACGATCCTACAGATAGCTTCAAAAACTGCATCATTTTTAAACTGTCTTCGTATGTAAATGATGGCTAAATGAGATAGTTTGCACTTATCTGACGGTGTTAAAAACCGATGATGAATAAAAAGTATGTCCGTTGGGCTAAAAAAAGCGGCTTTTTCGTGCAGATCTTCTCAGATTTAGAGACTTGTAGTTTGCATTTCTGCTGTGTTCGTTTTTGCCTGACTATTTTTAGCCTCAAACTCATGCTTGTGATGGTAAATTGGTCAAGAATAACAATCCAACTTGATTTCTGGAGCCCATCAGCAGAGCTACTGCTCTTTTGCTAAAGCCAGCTTCCCCGCCTGGATCGCATCACGGATAAATGTGTAGCCCCAGTCATAGACGTTCTTCTCTTCAAGCATCTCGGTCATACTATCGATGCGGGTCCGCTTCTCTTCAGGCTTCATTTCAAGGCCTTGTTTTATACCTTCAGCAACTTCGATCTTGTCATAAGGATTGACAATGATCGCATTCCCCAAATCAGTAGCCGAGCCTGCGAACTGGGAAAGCACCAGCATTCCGGGATTTGCCGACATAGCTGAGGCTACGACAAACTCTTTTGAAACCAGGTTCATACCGTCATCAAGCGGCGTGACCAGACAGACATCGGCGGAATGGTAGAAGTTTAAAATATCTTCGCGATTGAAAAGCACATGCAGCAAATGCAGTGGTTTCCAGTTCTTTGTGCCATACTTTTTATTGATCATCGACTCCAGTTGTTTCGCCTGTTTTCTGACTTTTTTATAGGACTCAATTTTCTCGCGGGATGGGGCAATAATTCCCAGGTAAACGACCTTTCCGATGTACTGCGGATTTCTCTCAAAAAACGTATCAAGCGCCTGAAGCCGCTGACGGATGCCTTTTGTGTAATCGAGACGGTCGACGCCGAAAATAACTTTGTACTTATCAAAGTACCACTTCAATGGATGATCTTTCTTCTCCTCGATCCCGAAGAGCTCACGGATCGTTTGGGAAAGCGGCGTCTCCTGTTCTTCAACATGCACCAGTGAACGCACCACATCGATATCAAGACCGAGCGGCAGGCTTTTTACCGTTGTGACATGATTTTTGTAGTGCACCTGCTGTGTCTCCTTATCAATACGGGCCTCAAGTTCACGCTCAACAGTATCGAGGAAATTACTCGCCTGATAATTTCGGTGGAATGCCAGGAAGTCTGCCTGCAGCATACTTGTGAGGATCTCTTTCTTGAAGGGCAGGACACGGAATACTTCCCACGTTGGCCATGGAATATGCCAGAACATACCAACGATGGTGTCCTTATTCTTGCTCAACATTGACGGGACCATCGCCAACTGGTAATCATGTATCCAGACAAGTGTCTTGCCTTTTATTTCGGCTTCGATCGCGTCTGCATAGACCTGGTTGACCCGTTTGTACTGTTCAAACCATTCAGGATTGAATTGCGGCTCTTCAAATGCCACGTGACAGAGCGGCCATAGGGTTTGATTGGAAAAACCGAAGTAGTAGCCTTCAAGGTCCTCTTCGTTGATGAACAGCCGTTTGAGAATATAATTACCATCCGCATTACCCACCATCATTTTGTCATTCTTATCCAGCGGCTCACGTTCTTCAGCGCGCTTCGCTCTGGCGATGTAGAGGGCATCAGTGGCCTTTGCAATAGGATCAAGCACCATTGCCACTCCTCCCGCGGGCACCTGGGCTATTACGCCATCTTTCTTCTTTACCGAAGAAACCGGCTCGCCATCCGCCACAATGATAACTTTATACCCCTGGGTATTAAAAAGATCTCTTAAGTCATTAATTGCTACCATATGTTATTGTTAAACTAAATATAAATATATCAAAATATAAAGTAATAAATCAACAAGTGTGTGCGCTAGTTCACGAATCAGGACACAACGCACGGAACTATTTTAGAGGGTATGGATAAGTTTTGTGTAAGAGGATGTACACTATTACTCTGCAATTCCAGTTCAAAATTCTCCCTCTGCTAGCTGGCTCCTGCTTCGGGAGCTGACTTTACAGTAACTAACTGTCCATCAGGACCATACAGCCCCCACCCTCCGTTTGCGGCTTTCCAGAGAAACCTGATTCCCAGAGCTTCGAGTTCCGGATGATTTCCTTCGAGGGTAGCTAAAACAGCATCGCCATCCTCTTCTGGATTACCAAGAAAGCCTCTTATGCGGCCGAGACTTCCCGCTTTTGGTTCTCCGTCTACGAAAAAACGCAGAATTGAGGCGAGCTCCCTGTTTGTGACATGAAGTAATGCCGATTGAGCCCCTACAAGAAATGTTTCTCCTTCATACGGCTTGTTTTCTGTTTGATTGACACTACGCGATCTTCGTGATCGTCGACTAGCTGATGGTTCAAACACCTGCTGTGGTCTTCCTAGAGGAGTAATAGTATAACCATCCAATAATGGCACCTCACCACGAAAGTATACATTTGCTTCAAGACGTTGCGTTGTATATCTGCTTGAAAAAGGGCCTGCTTTGAAAAGTGAGCCTTTACCATGTTTTTTTTCTAAAAGACGTCTGAAGAAGAAACCTGCTTTATATTCTTCTCCATAAGCATTGAGTGTGACTACTGTTTGGAGGTCTTCACCTGTGAGATCTGTGAATGCGTTGACTCCATATGCATAAGCTAACCCTTTTGAAGTATCGCTGCGCAGGTGAATAATATAATCTGTTCCGTTATGTGAAACTGTAAGTGTTGTTTTCCGACCTCGCTGATCAATAGAGATGTCTGGCATGCCTTCGATAGGTTTTCTGAGAATTAATCCATCTGCTGTATATTGAGGGAAAACTTCGATCGGAATACTACCGACCAATGGAACTGTAGGATCGCCATAGTCCGGACGGGCCCAACTACCAGTTGCCAATGGAAGCGATGGAAAATCATGCTGTTCGACATTTGCATTGAAGATAAATCCACCGTTCTTTCCGCTAAATGATGTAAAGAGCGCTCCTTCTCCATAAGGAGCCTCCAGTCTGTCACGGATCGTTCCCATAACGGTCCCAAACGTTTTTGTATTTAAACCCGTGTCTGCAATGACGTTTGCCCGTCTCAACAGTCTGAGTGGATGTTCAAGTAGATAATGTACGAGCTTCCTGTTTTTATCACCTGCAAATTCGGCGATGTGTTCAATTTTATTATGAAAGACAGTCAGTATAGTAGCCTTCTGGGTGTCTTCAAAGTAGACTTCAGGCGCTGCCGGCAGAAAATCAGGCACACGTTCAGTCACTTGCGGTAATTGGTCTATATTGTCTACATAATTGACACGTGCGTTTAATCGTAACGTTGCTGCTCGTGATCTGCCTCCTGTGCTAAATAAAGCCAATTCTTCATCTGGTCCTTCAAGCTTTGTGCGTAGATTCTTTACAAGTGTTGATCCATCCTTGACTGGGGGCCTAATACTTTGCGTAATATCACTCGTGCGTAAAATCTTACCGTGACGATCAAAGATGAATCTGGCTGCACTTTGTTCAGCGCGGTTCGTAAGAAAGACGACATGGGTAATATTACTTGAGGCATCTGCAACGCTTACAGCGAGACGTTCGTCTCCACGATGCACCCAAAGGGTTGCTCCCTCTTTTCCAGCAGGTAAAGCCATATGTGGAGTATATCAAACTATAAGTCTAATGCACAACCTGCTTAGAGCAATTCTTTATGTTTCCACCATTTGAGGGTCGATTCATAGACGTCATAGGTCGAAACTGCGCTCCAGGAGGCTGTTTTGATCGCGCTGTCGGAGGCTATTGAGAAGTCAACCAGTGACTCTGAGCCTCGTATGTAGGGATACACCCGTGGAGCCATAAGAGCAGACATGGTCGCATCTGTGTAGTTGAACGAAGCAGTTTTGGGATACTCACACTTTGTCCCGGCAATAAGACCAATATTTTTGGGCGGTTTGCCTGTCATATCCTCAAAACTCAGTAACAAAGCCAGGCTATGTGCTTTATCCTGCGGTACTGTATCGCAGGAATAGATCGCTATTTTCTTATCAGGATAGGCGCGTAGGGCAGCAGGGACTTCTGTATTCACAAAACGGTGGATCACAGACACGGCCAGGAGTTCATGATAATCCTTTGCCAGCATACTCAGACTTATAAAGGCTAGTATCCCTATAAAGACTGGTTTGCCGAATTTGTACTTCATGAGCTGAAACAAACCATAACCGAGCACAATAAAGATAATTGGCTCCATATAAAAGAGATACACAAAATTGCGCTCACCCCAGTAATAGCGCAAATTCAGAAAATTGATGCCAAGCAGCAGCAGCATGAGCAAGACTCCCGGATTGAGGTTCTTTTTGACAGCTCTGAGTACCAGGACACCGACGGAGACAAATACGATCGGCACCATCAGGAAGGTTGAGGTATTAGTAAAGTAATAGAGGTACGAGGGCAGGAATTGGGTCAGATAAATTTTCCAGCTGTTTGGAACATAGATCCTGTCACGCATAACATATGTCGTATGAATGCCCCGAATAGTGTACCACTCTGTCTGAAGGTTAAAAAGGAGCAGCGGGATAAAGGTGATAAACAGCCCCAGCCCGACGAAGAAAAGAATACCTATTTTCCTCCAGCCTTTATACAGCCAGAGCAATACAGGCAGCAGCAGCAATCCAACTGCCTGAAAATGAGCATTAATTCCCAACCCTAACGTAACGCCAAGCAGAAATGGCAGCAATTTCGTGGATTTCCCTTTTATAATAAGCAGCATCAGCCAGACACTCAGGATAGTAAAGAATGATACCGGGCAAATGTTACTGAGCCTTGTTCCTGCTGAAATTTGTGTCGGCGCAATAGCCGTGATAAACGCTAACAGAAGCCCCAGCTTCTTTGATTCAAGCAGGATGCCGATCTTATACATCAGGAAAACCGATACCAGAGAAACCACACTCATCAAAATCCAGGGTGAATACGGCGTGGGAACGAAGAAAGCCGTGAGGATAAGCGAATAATAGTACCAGGGCCCAAACGTAAATGGCCCGGTTGAAGAGAATGGCCCTGTCAAAGGAAAAAACAAATGATGCGTCGCCTCATGCGCCACAATAGCATCCCGCACAGCATCCCCATCCATTGGATACTGGTTCGGGGTTCCATAGAAGCGGAAGAAGATGGCGATGAGGAAAATGAGGATAAGCACCCAATTCTTTTTGAGAAATGTAAGATACGTATTGTGAGGCCGTTTCGTCACACTAGTCATTATATAATAGTATGACTAGTGCAGAGGCATTCTTCAAGCTGTAAAAATCTATTTTCTTATCCTATCCTTAACAACCAGCCATATAAACTCGAAAAGCGCCAGTTGTCTTTTGAATCTCCAGGGCTGCCTGATTAATCTATAGAGCCATTCGAATCCCATAGCTCTTATTATATATGGGGCCCTTGGGACGTTGCCGCTGATGTAGTCAAAGGCGCCGCCGACTCCCATGGCGGCTTTGACAGGGAGTCTCTCTAAATTTTTACTGATCCACTCCTCCTGCTTAGGAAAACCGAAAGCGACGAACAGGATGTCAATTTGAGGTTGTGAGGAAGAAGCTTCAGAGGTATTCTTAAATCTTAAATCTTTAATCTTAAATCCATCATCCGGCCACTCAGCTCCTGCGAAGGCAATCCGTACCCAGGGGTACTTTTCCTTCAAGCACTCAGCCGTTCGCTTTGCTATCCCCCTCCCGGCGCCGAGTAAGCCTATGGATACAGCTTTTCCATCACTCTTGTTGATGAGCTCCTCCATGAAATCCACCCCCGGGATCCGCTCTTTTAACGTATTCCCCAAAAGTCCACTGGCAATAAAAACGCCAACTCCGTCCGGCAATGATAGATTGGCTTGATTTAGCAACCTTTTATAATCCTGGTGGCTATTTGCGTAGACCAAAATTTCAGGGTTTGGTGTGGTGATAAATAGTTTATTTTTACCATTTTTGAGGTGATTATACACGTATTCCAGGACATTTTCAGTCGTCTCGTTTGTAATTGTTACCCCTAATAATTGCGTTGTCTTTAACATATTTCACAAAACTACTATGTTCTTTTTTTGGCATAAATACTTGTGCTAAGAAACTTTTTATGTATATATTTTGTATGCAAATTTATAGCCTTGCACTAATATATTTTACGTGTATCCCCTCTTTCGCTCAGTCAATTTGTAAGGATAATAATATAAGATCTTACATATTGTGAAACGAACGCTGCTTTTTCTTACATATCTTTGTATCAGGAGCCGCACTTCTACTCTTTATACAGGTTAATTTGATCTACTTCTTGTTAATGCTCCTCTTATATAACTCAATATTCTCCATTGCCACCCCTGTTCCCCGGGCTACACAAAGGAGGGCGTCATCAGCCACATGACACGGGACGCCAGTCTGCTCAGTCATAAGTTTATCGAAATTCGTAAGTAGTGACGTCCCACCGGACATCACTATTCCTTTATCAATAATGTCACTTGCCAGTTCCGGCGGACATTGTTCCAGGACTTCCTTTACCCCTTTGACTATTTCCATTAGTACTGGCTTGATGGCTTCATTTACCTGGGGCTCCTCAAAAATAACGGTTCTTGGTAGTCCTGTAATATTATCCCTGCCGCGTACTTCCATAGATTTTACTTTACCGTCTGCTTCCTTTGGTGATTCTGCTACCACAGCGTTGCCGATATCGATCTTGATCGTTTCAGCTGTCGTCTCTCCTATCAGCAGATTAAATTTCTTTTTAACATACGAAGCGATCGCTTCATCCACCTTATTGCCTGCTACACGTACGGAACTGTGCACAACGACGCCTCCAAGCGAAATCACTGCTGATTCTGTCGAGCCGCCACCAATATTAACGATCATATGACCCGCTGCCTGTGCAATGGGAATTTTGGCACCAATTGCCGCTGCGAGAGGCTCATCAATCAGATAAGCGACCTTGGCACCCGCAGACATTGTCGCATCCAGCACAGCGCGGCGTTCAACCTGCGTGACGCCGGAAGGAATACATACCATCACTTCAGGCTTGAGGAAGCGGGCCCGGCCGCAAACTTTATCAATAAAGTACGAGAGCATAGCTTCGGTGATCGTATAGTCAGCGACGACACCGTTACGCAGGGGCCGCAACGCAGTAATATTGCCAGGCGTCCGGCCAAGCATTTCCTTGGCTTCCTTGCCGACCGCCACTACTCTATTTTCTTCTGCGGTCACAGCTACAACTGTCGGTTCATTGAGAACAATCCCTTCTCCAACCACATACACAAGTGTATTGGCAGTTCCAAGATCAATGCCGATGCGTTTGGTTTTGGGAAGGGAGAAGTTCATAACCGTAATTTAAAATTTTTAGTTTTTAATTTTTAATCAAATCAAAATGTCTAAAACATAAATGTCAAGAATATTTTGTTTAGAATTGTACGTTAATCATTGAAAATTGACTGAAAATTAAAAATTTTAAATTAAAAATTAGTGCGATATTTCAACAAATAAGCCTATCAAAATATCACCTTTCTATATCATTTAACCAGACAGGCTTTATATTCCTTGATTATAGCAAGGCGAGGATTAGTTGCAAGGGGTGGTTTCTGAGAGTATAATTATTTTTGCCTGCGATATATATGCAAAGCGAACCTGAACAACAGCACAACACTGAACACGTGGAAGAGGCCCACACACGGTCGAATATCAAAAAACAGTTGCTGGTTACCGGACTGATCGGCCTGTTTCTCCTTATTGGGACAGTCGGAGTCATCATGTATGCCAAAGGGTATAGATTTTTGGTTCAAAAAGGCGAACCGCAGGTTACCAAGACCGGTATTCTTAATGTCTCTAGCGACCCAACTGGTGCACAAATTTACATCGATGGGCATTTGACAGCAGTTTCTAACAACAGCGTCAGTCTAACACCAGGTAAATATAATGTAAAAGTCACGAAGGACGGTTATACTGACTGGCAGAAAGACTTTGAGATTAAAAAAGAAGAAGTTGCAGAAGCTGACGTCCGGCTCTTTCCCAAAGCCCCCACATTGCAAAGTATTTCAACACTCGGGATCGAATCTGTCGTCGTCGATCCGTCAGGTACGAAACTTGCTTTTAACATTTCATCCCAGTCTGCAACAGCAAAAAACGGCATTTATGTCGTCGATATGACAAGTAGATCATTCCCCGTCTTAGCCGGTCAAAGTAGTTCAACGCAGATAGCAGCTGACAGCTCCGGTCCTCTCTTTTCTCAGGCACAGATTTCATGGTCACCTGACGGCAAACAAATTCTCGCCAAAATTCCGGCAAATGGAGATGTGGCTTCGTATTACCTCCTGCAGAGCGACAGGCTCAACGATTCCCCACAGGATGTAACACCGACACTGCAGGTACTGCAGGATGACTGGACTCAACAACGCAAAGAAAAAGATCTGGCGCTACAGAAAATCCTGAAGCCAAAAGTGCGAGCTTTTGCCGCTAAGAACTTTACCATCCTTGGTTGGGCACCTGACGAATCAAGGATCCTTTACCAGGCCTCTTCTTCAGGTCAAATGCCGGTTTTCCTGGCACCACGCAGGATCGGTAATAATGGCTTATACGAGCGTCGCGATCTGGAGGAAAATGCCATTTATTCCTATAATATCCAGGAAGACATCAATACACGTGTCGCCGAGCCCATGGATAAGCTATGTGATCCAGCTCTGCCCGACTGCAAACTTCCCTTCACCTGGTTCCCTGATTCCGGTCATCTTGTAGAAGTGCATGACAAAAAGATTGATATCATAGAAGACGATGGCGCCAACATCACCACGCTCTATGCAGGACCATTTGTTGACCATTATGTCTTCCCCTGGCCTGACGGGTCAAAGATTGTCATCCTTACCAATCTTGGCAATACTGCAGTCCCGCCAACGCTCTACACAATAGGACTTAAATAAATATTACTACAAATTACTACATCATTTAGGCCTTCCTACTTTACAATTGGATAATATATGTGTCATTCTAAATATACGTCCCGTTGCATCTACGGGCGTAGTTGTGATGGAAAAACTGCTCAAACTCAGCATCGTTGCACTTATCGCGCTTAGCTTGCCTATTCAGCAAGCTTCGGCAGCGGTGATCAGTTCGATCGGTATCGCCAACTATTTTCCGATCAGTGCAAGTCATGTGGAAGATGGTGACATTATTGTCTCAAACGGCCGTGGATACTACTTGAGTGATGGCATATATGATCCCCGCGTCAGCGGCGTCGTCACGACCAACCCTGCTATAGTGCTTCGCACAACCGATGCCAAAGGCACCTATCCCGTGGTTTATACAGGTACCGTCAATGTCAAAGTCTCGGGAACCAACGGAAATATCAAACGAGGTGACTATATCACAACGTCAACCATACCAGGCACAGGAATGAAAGCCACCAAAACCGGGTATGTGATCGGCAGTGCCGAAACCGATGCGACGTTTACCAAACCTGGCGAGACACAGATCGTTACTGTAGCACTCAATTTCCATTTCCTGCAGCTCGGTTCACCGGTCAGTAGTTCTCTGCTTGATATCTTCTCACTGAGCAGATTGGCAGCGTACGAGCAGCCGCTCCGTGTTTTCCAGTATGTTATGGCTTCGATAATCCTGCTGGCATCTTTTGTCTTCGGCTTTTTGATCTTTGCCAAAGTTGTCAATACCGGTGTTGAAGCCCTCGGCCGTAATCCGCTCGCCGGGAAAATGATTCAACTGTCAATCCTTTTCAATGTGATACTCATCATAGTTATTATTATGACTGGTGTTTCATTAGCGTATATCGTGGTACGATTATAGTGAAAGTCAAAAATCAAAATGCAAAAGTCAAAAGTAACGAAAGTTTTGAATTTTAAATTGCAATTTTGACTTTTGATTTTTGCATTTTAAATTAACTATGGAAAATGTCTTAACTCAACCAACTTACTTATTACTCTTGGCATCCGTCTGCATCCTCGGCGGTATCGCCTTGTTCACGTATGCCATCCTCAAACGTGAGCATGAGATCCAAAGCCAGGAAGCTGACACCTTCCACCGCTATCACAAAATCATCAATAATGCGCACAATGAGGCCCGCGCGATCATTGACACAACGTCACTGGCATCAACAGAGATCCTGGCTGGAAGCCGTGCTACATCGGAGCATTTGGAGGAGAATCTGGACAAAGTCCTGCAAAAGATCGCAGAGCAGCACATTGCATTGCTCAAAAAGTCCGGCGATGAGTTTGCCAAGTCATATGACGAGAAACTGGCCAAGATGCAGGAGGAATTAGCCAATCACACACAACAGTCTGTAGGCGATTCTGAGAAGCGCCTGAATGAAACTATTGAGAAGTACCTCAAACCAATCGCAGACAGCGCTACAAGCTCTCAGATGGCTATGCAGGAGCGCACCAAGACGCTTGTCGATCAGGTAGAAAAAGAGCTTGCCGAGTACAAACAGGCAAGAATGATCAAGATCGAAGAAGAGGTCAAAGGTCTGGTCGAGAAAACCTACCGGGATGTGATCCATAAGACGCTGAATGAAACAACGCAGCAGGAGTTGATACTTGAGAGTTTGGAGAAGGCTAGAGCTGAAGGAGGAATAAGTATTTAAATTTTTAATTTTTAATTTGAAATTTTTAATCAAATCTAAATGTCTAAAATATAAATTTTAAATACGTTAGTTTTGAATTTAGAAATTAATTTTTGAAAATTGATTAAAAATTAAAAATTTCAAATTAAAAATTTCGTATGAACATCCAATCACTCGGACCATTTATAAAGACTACCAATGATGCCATGGAGCTATCCCAGGTGCTTGATAGTATTTCAGAAAGTTTATTTAAAACCGATGCTTCAGCTCTGGAGGCTGTCATGAAAGCAGTTCCCTATGACCTGGGTGTTGCCTTGAATAAGCTGGCGAACGAGCACAATGTCGGGATGGATGACAAAGCTGGCGTGCAGCAGTTTTTTGTTAAAGTGCAGGAGTCTCTCACCACGATGCCGGTGGTCAAGTTAACTATAGCTGTCAAACCAAAAGCAGAACTCATTAAGCTTATCCACGGCTGGTTTTACCGCACGTATCACAAGGTCGTACTGCTTGATTTCACGGTCAACCCGGATATCATGGGCGGCAGTATCATCAGTGTGGGCGGAAAGTACTATGACGGCTCGATCGCAAAGAGGATTATTTCAGGGCCTAAGGTCCAGGAGCAAGAAGCTGGTTCACCCCAGCTTCCCCTAGCCCCTAGTCCCTAGTCCCTAAACCCTAACGTATGGAGGAATATCAAAAATATCTTGCACAATTTGGCGAATATGGTGAGGTGACGCAGGTCAACTATCCTATCGTGGCGGTCGTGGGTTTGCCCTCAGCCAAGATCAATGAGATCGTGGTCTTTGAGACTGGCGAACGAGGTCAGGTTATCGGACTCCAGGAAGATATGATCAACATCCTGCTGTTCTCATCCAAGAGCGTCAAGATCGGCACCAGAGTCGCCAGGACAGATTCTCCGCTCATGGTACCGACGGCAGATTCACTGCTTGGTCATGTCCTCAATCCATTTGGCGTACCACTCTCAGAGAGTGTGCCCATGCCCAAGGTAAAAACCTTCCGTACTATTGATACAGCGCCTTCAGGCATCTCAACCCGTATGAAAGTTACGAAACAGCTCGCCACAGGGACTGCGCTTGTCGATATTGTTATCCCGATCGGAGAAGGCCAGAAAGAGCTTGTCCTGGGTGACCGGAAGACCGGAAAAAGTACGTTCGTGCTGAGTACGATTGATAATCAGATGAAAGAAGGCACGATCGCCATCTATGCTGCGATCGGCAAGAAGAAATCAGAAATAAAGGCTCTCGAAGAATTTATGATGCAAAACAACAGAGTCAAGAAAATGTTGATCATCGCGACGAGTGCCTTTGATTCGCCAGGACTTATCTACCTTACTCCATTTACGGCTATGACGATCGCTGAATACTACCGCGACAAAGGAGAAAACGTCCTTTTGGTTCTCGATGACTTGCTGACACATGCGAAGTTCTACCGTGAATTCTCGCTGCTCGCTGAATCGTTCCCCGGCCGTGATTCGTATCCTGGAGATATTTTTTATGTTCATGCCAAACTGCTCGAACGGGCGGGTAACTTCAAACATGAAGTTAAAGGCAGCGCGGCCATCTCATGCCTGCCGGTCGTCGAAACGCAGGAGGCAGATCTGACAGGCTATATCGTTTCCAACATTATGAGTATCACTGACGGACATTTATTCTTTGATTACAACGTTTTTTCTCAGGGACGCCGCCCTGCCATCAATATCCCCCTTTCTGTCACCCGTGTCGGCAAGCAAACACAGGACAGGATCTCCAAAGATATTAATCGTGAATTAAGCTCGCTCTTTGCTATTTATGATAAAGTCGAAAACCTCTCCCATTTTGGCTCAGAACTGAGCGCAAGTGTTCAAAGCACCTTCTCGATCGGCGAAAAGGTACATTTCTTTTTCAATCAGCCTGCAATGATGAATATCAGTCGTGAAGTTTATCTCGTCCTCTTCTCCCTCGTCTGGCTGAATCTGATAAACGATGAACCGACGATCGAAAAAGCCAGAAAAAATTTACTGGAAGCGATCAAAGTGGAACAAAATAGATTATTGCTCCGGTCTTTACTCAATGCCGAATCATTCAATGATCTGCTGAAAAATGTGCGTGAGAACAAAGATCTGGTAGCGAAACTCTGGGACCCCGACGCTTCTGCAGCCCCCGTACAGGCACCCGCAGCCATCACCACAGCACCACAACCAGCAGCAGCACAACCGGCAGCTCAGACACCGACGGGAACACAGCAAGGACAGAAATAATTTTTAATTTGAAATTTTTAATTTTTAATCAATTTTCAATGAACTAAATTCCAAACTAAGCGTTTTAAAAATTAAAAACTAAAAATTAAAAATTCGTCTCTATGGAACAACGTCAGAAACTAAAAGAAGAAATGGTCGTGACCAAGAACATGAAAATGCTCACGACTGCCTATCAGGAACATGCGCTGGAGCAGATCAATTTCGCCCGCTATTCGGTGCTCGCCTCGCGTGAATTCGCCGTGGAACTGGCTACTATTTTTGGCGATGTACGGCACTCCTATCAGCGGATCCTGGAAAAGATGGTTGATAAGGATAAGAAAAAGCTTGAAGAGTTGCGGAAGAGTTTAAAAAACGGCAAAGAGGTACTGGTGCTTATTTCGGCAAATAACAAACTGTATGGAGAGCTCATTCCCAAAATCTGTGCCGAATTTATCGAACGCGCAAAAGCCACAAATTCAGATTTGGTCATCATTGGGAGAGAAGGCAGAATCTACGTTGATAAAGCACATATCAACCGCGGTTATACCTACTTTGAAATTCCTGATAACGAGGTCAATATTGATACACTTAAGCCACTTACGACATATTTACTACCATATGAGAACGTACTTATTTTCTGTGGCAAATTTAACAATGTTGTTTCACAGGAAGTCATTGCTGCTTCCATTACAGGAGCCGCTGAAGTTACCGACGCAGATCAGACGCCAGAACAAAAAGCCAAAAAAGATGAGGAGATGTTTTTGTTTGAGCCATCGATTGAGTATGTTGTCGACTTTTTTGAAAACCAGATCTTCTCGATCATTTTGAGTCAAACAGTGTCAGAAGCCCAGCTTGCCAGATATGGGTCCCGTATTCAGGCTATGGAGACAGCACAAAACAATATGCAGCGGCTTATCGAAAAAATTATCCGCCGCCAAAAAGCAGTCAGGGCTTTGGAAATTAACAAAAAACAGTTAGAATTATTTGCAGGGAGAAAACTTTGGGGAAAGAAGTAAGTATGGATGCTACCGGTAAAATCAAACGAATTAAAGGACAAGTCGCTGAAGTGGAGTTCTTGTCGAACAAACCAGAACCGCATGATCTGCTCGTGATGGCTTCTGATCCAAGTGTGATGATGGAAGTATATCACTCGGCAAGTCCTACCAGTTTCTTCTGCCTGATCCTCTCAAATGCCAGTAAACTTCATCGCGGCAGCAGAATTGTCAATACGCATAAAACACTTGAGATCCCTGTCGGGCAGGGTATTTTGGGAAGAGTTATGAACTTGTTTGGTGAACCTGTTGACGGCCGGGGTGAGATCATGAGTCAGGAGAAACGCTCAATTTACTCCCAGGATGCCAGTTTCGACCGCATCTCCCTTTCCAAGGAAATTATTCAGACCGGCATCAAAGCGATCGACTTCTTCTCACCTATTCTAAAAGGCGGTAAGGTGGGTATCTTCGGAGGTGCAGGTGTCGGGAAGACGATTTTGCTGACTGAGATTATCCATAACATTATCTCTCAAAATGCATCAGATGTTGTGACCGTTTACGCAGGTGTTGGCGAGCGTGTTCGTGAGGGGCAGGAGTTGCATGAAGCCCTGGATGAAAGTAAAGTGCTTGATCACACCACGCTGGTTTTCGGTCACATGGGAGACAACGCGACTATCCGTTTCAAAACTGCGCTCGCAGGAGTGGCCATCTCCGAGTATTTCCGTGATGTCGCAGAGAAAAATGTCCTCTTCTTCGTCGACAACATTTATCGTTTTGCCCAGGCCGGTTATGAATTATCAATGCTTATGAATACTATTCCTTCCGAAGGAGGCTACCAGGCTACCCTCGCATCTGAGATGGCAGGACTGCATGAACGGCTCTTCTCAACTAAATCAAAATCTATCACAGCATTCGAAACTGTATACGTTCCTTCCGATGATATGCTGGATCATGGTGTGCAGGCGGTCTTTAACTACCTTGATGCTTCGATCGTTCTTTCAAGAAATGTGTATCAGGAAGGGCGCTACCCGGCAATTGATCTGCTGTCTTCTCTCTCAGCCGCATTGAGAACTGAGATTGTCGGTGAGCTGCATACCAAAACCGCTATTGCCGCCCAAAAACTGCTCAAAGAGGCTGCAGCGCTGGAACGTATTGCTTCGCTTATCGGTGAATCCGAGTTGAATGATAATGACAAAGTTACCTTTTTCCGGGCCAAAATTCTTAAAAACTATATGACCCAAAGTTTCTTTGTGACTGAAACACAATCAGGCAGAAAAGGAGAATTTGTCAACCTTGCAGACACTGTCGACGACGTCGCTGCGATTCTGGATGGAAAATACGATCACATTGACTCATACGAGGTCAAAGAAATAGGAAGTCTGAAGAATCTAAAAAAGTAATGGGTATCGGGGATCGGGTATCGGGGATCGTTTTATCTAGACGTCCGATACCCCATACCCGATACCCCATACCCGAATATGCAGCAGCTTACTGTTACTATCAAACGCCCGGAGCGGGTTGAGTTCCTTGGCAAGGCAACAGCCGTCACTTCTCTCAATATGAGGGGCCAATTTGACGTGCTCCCCTTTCATGCCAACTTTATCACCCTCATTCAGGAAAAAATTACGATCCATCAGGAAAATAAAGAACCAGTAACGTACAAACTGCAGTCAGGTATCATCAAGGTCGAAGAAGATAATGTCACCGTCCTCATCGGAATAGAAACACGCACCTGACTGCAAATTTTTAATTTTTAATTTTAAATTTTTAATCAAATCCCAATTGTCAAAATCTCAATTATTAAAACGTTTTGTCTTGAATTTATAAATTTCTTTCCAGCACAGTGGGATCCGAAGCTTGGAATTCACGTGACTTGAAGTCGCGGC
>JADMIO011019979.1_pt1 | contig 92444 bp, 77 predicted proteins | sample 8958161 | NCBI WGS metagenome assembly JADMIO01 (sample SAMN16585339, study PRJNA669376) | soil metagenome | isolation source: Crop rotation soil | place: USA: Cullars Rotation, Alabama | collected 2011
GCGACTTCAAGTCACGTGAATTCCAAGCTTCGGATCCCACTGTGCTGGAAAGAAACGCCAGTATCCCGCGCATTTCCTTAGCAAGGTATCCGATGCAGACGCCGAGAATAGCGAAACAAATGTCTGGCTATTATTTGCCCTGGAGTGTGGTTATATTTCAAAAGAATCATTTACTGATTTGGAAGGTTTAAATTCTGAAGTTGGTAGATTGCTTGCTCATATGCTTAATAATCCGGAAACATATCTTTCAAAATCATAATCTGTATAAAGACATTTTTTGCCAATTGCCAACTGTCAATTGCCAACTATTCAAATGCGCTACTTCCTCCAAATATCGTATAATGGTTCCGCCTATCACGGATGGCAGATCCAGGATAATGCCATTAGTATCCAGCAGGTTCTCAATGAAAAATTATCAGTCCAGTTAGGCGCGGAAATTTATTGTGTGGGATGTGGTAGGACAGATACCGGAGTACACGCCCTGAAGTATTTTCTGCACTTTGATTTTGATTCAAGTTTGAATGAAAATTTCATCCATAAGATCAATTCATTTCTTCCCAGTGATATTGCTGTACAAAAGGTTTTTGAAGCGGATGGAGATGCCAATGCCAGATGGAGTGCTATAGAACGAACATATAAATATTTCGTAAGTATCGGTAAGGATCCTTTATCACTTGGGTATGCGGGAAGATTGCATAAACAACCTGACATCATTGCCATGCAGGAAGCTGCAGATATTCTTCTCCGGTATACCGATTTTGAAGCCCTGAGTAAATTCAGTCCGGATGAGCAGCATCACCTGTCAAGTATTACCCATGCGCAATGGGAACAGGATGATTATAAGATGACATTCACCATAACTGCCAACCGTTTTTTACGTGGTATGGTGCGCATATTAACAGGTACCATGTTTGAAGTTGGCAAGGGAAAGATCACTCCTGCGGAATTTGAAGAAATTATTAAGAATAAGGATAGGAGCAAGGCATTTGGTGCTGCTCCTGCTGAAGGTTTGTATCTTTGGGATGTAAAATATCCGGACGGACTTTTGTGCGAAATTCTTTCTGTTTGAGAATTATTTGTCATTACAAGCGGAGCGAAGTAATCTGTAGTACTTGGATTCTAGCACTGTATAACAGATTGCTTCGTCGTTTCACTCCTCGCAATGACAGTTTTCAGTCTGCTTATTAGTTTGTATCATGGAAATTGCTGAATTTTGCATCTTAAATATAAGCATTGTCATTCGAGTATAAAGTCACCGGTAAAGCATTTGATCTTCGCGTATTGCGCAGGGTATTAGGACTGGTATCGGACTATAAATGGACCTTTGTCCGCGCTATTCTTCTTACCATACTTATGGCATTCGTCGGCATAGGTACTCCATGGGGTGTCCAGCATATACTGGATCACAATGTAATACCTGTAATTGCAGATGGATATACCCAAAAGATCGGCATCATTTTATGCCTGCTGATTGTGCAGATTTTCGTCAGTTATTCCCAGAGTTATACAACTGCATGGCTGGGGCAAATGGCTATTTTGCGCCTCAGGAGGAAAATGTTCCAGCATATCCTGCATTTCCGCCTCAAGGTATATGACCGTACTCCGGTAGGTACCATGATTACCCGCACGGTTTCCGATATAGAAACAATTGCGGATGTATTCAGCGAAGGATTTTTCAGTATCATGTCTGACGTATTATTGATGGCATTGACACTGGGTGTGATGTTCTTTACCGACTGGAGGCTGAGCCTGATCAGCCTTTCCGTTCTTCCCCTGTTATGGTTGTCTGCCTATTTTTTCAAGGAGAGTGTAAAGAAAGCTTTTCAGGATGTGCGTACCCAGGTGGGCAGGCTGAATGCCTTCTTGCAGGAGCACATCACAGGTATGCAGATCGTGCAGGTTTTTAATCGCGAGGAAGAGGAGATGAAAAAATTTCACGAGATAAACAAGCTGCATCGTGATGCCAATATCCGTTCCATTTTTGCTTATTCTGTCTTCTTCCCTGTGATAGAAGTTTTATCAGCCATATCTATTGCATTGATGGTATGGTACGGGGCCAGCGCTATCATTGGTGCCAACCTCACTTTTGGGGTATTGGTAGGTTTCATATTATACCTCAATTTACTTTTCCGTCCTATCAGGCAGATTGCTGATAAATTCAATACCCTGCAAATGGGAATTGTTTCCGGTGACCGTGTTTTCCAGGTGCTGGATTCGGAAGATTTTATTCCTGATAACGGGACTGAAGTTCCTGAAATAAAAGGCAAGGTAAGTTTCCAAAATGTTGGTTTCGGCTACAATGAAGATGACCGTGTCCTGAAGGATATTTCATTTGAAATTAACGAAGGGGAATCGCTCGCAATAGTAGGTCATACCGGGGCAGGGAAATCCTCCATAGTGAATCTGATAAATCGCCTGTATCCTTATCAGGATGGCAGGATTCTCATAGATGATATAAAGATCGAGAATTTTAAACTGGAATGGCTGCGTAAGAATATTGCTGTAGTATTACAGGACGTGTTTTTATTCTCCGATACCATCATCAATAACATCCGTCTTTACAACGATAATATTTCTAAGGACGAGATCATCCGTGCTGCACAGATGGTGGGGGCACATGATTTCATTATGCGCCTGCCGGGTGGATATGAATACCAGGTGCAGGAACGCGGCGCTACTCTTTCTACGGGACAAAGGCAATTGATTTCCTTCATTCGCGCTATTATCCAGGATCCGAGGATTCTTATCCTTGATGAGGCAACTTCCAGCATAGACCAGGAAACGGAAGAAATGATTCAGCGTGCTACCGAAGTGCTTTTGAAAGGTCGCACTTCCATCGTTATCGCCCACAGGCTTGCCACTATCCAGAATGCAGACCAGATCATTGTGATGGATAAGGGCTACATAAAGGAGCGCGGTACCCACGAGGAATTGCTTTCACAAGGTGGATTATACAGGCAGCTTTATGAGCTGCAATTCACAGAGTTAGTGCTGTAATTGTCCTTCATCTGTGCCATTCTTTCAAAAATTCCTTATCTTTGATTTAATATAATAACTTAGGATTGATGACGCCGGATATTTCAGGTAAAAAGTCAGTACAGAATAATGCATTTTCTTTCCTTTACGGAAAGAGGATGGCGAAGGCTTTGTATCTGACGTTACGCCTTTCCATTGCCGCAATTACCCTATGGTATTTGTATAATCATATCTGGCTCAGCAAGGATTTTGCAAGCTCACTTATTCTTCTCAAAAATTCACTTTCCGGTGGCAAGGCAATTATCCTTTTATCAGTAAGCATAGGATTAATAGCCATCAACTGGGGCATTGAAGCAATGAAATGGAAGATACTTATCGGTAAATTTATACCCGTAAGCTTTTCTACTGCTTTCAAGGCCATTCTTGCCGGGACATCGGTGAGTTTATGGGTACCCAACAGGGCAGGGGAATATATAGGCAGGGTACTTTTTGTGCCCGAAGGTTTACGAATGAAGGGAATATTTGCAACACTGGCAGGGAGTGCTGCACAACTTATCGTAACGCTATTGTTAGGTTGTATAGGATTGCTTTATTTCCTGGGGTATGTACTCGGGAATTACCTCCTTTTTTCAGCAGCATTTATTGTATTTATTGTATTTAGCGCTGCATTGCTGTTTTTGTTTTTTCATATCCAGAAAGTACGCAAATTCATTCCTGATTATCACTGGCTGAAACCGGTGAAGAAATATGCAAGGGTATATAAACATTATTCAAGGAATGACCTTGGGAAAGTTCTGCATTTATCATTTTTGCGATATCTTGTTTTTTGTTCGCAATATATTTTGCTGTCATGGTTATTCGGAGTGAATCTGCCCATCATTGATGGATTTCTTTTGCTATTCCTCATGTACCTTGTGCAGACTGCCATCCCAACTACTACGCTCACAGAACTCGGTGTACGCGGCGCCACTTCTATTTTCTTTTTCAAGGTGTATACTACAAACCTTACCGCTATTGTTGCGGCGTCATATTCGCTATGGTTTATTAACCTTGCATTGCCGGGAATCATAGGATTGGTTTTCCTTTTACTGGTAAAGCTGGGAAGGAAGAATGTAGTTGCTCATTCCATAACTCCACAGAAATAATATCCGGGTGGCATTCGCAATCCTCATACTTGTTATTATCGGACTTGCATTTTTCTATGTGATGCTTTTTGAATATTTCAAAAAGGGGTGGAATCATAAGCCTGATATTATGAAAGAATATCTTGAATATGATGATGAGGATATGGATGAAGAAAATCCTGCCCCTGGGGTAGAACGTTGTTTTTCCATTCTTATTCCTGCCAGGAATGAGGAGGCAACTATTATTGCTTGTTTGAATGGCATCATCTGTCAGGAATATCCTTCTGCATTGTTTGAGATAATTGTATTGGATGACAATTCCGAGGATAATACTTCTCAACTTGTAAAGGAGTTTATCAAGGATAATTCCCAATTTGATATTCAAATTATTTCAATGTCTGATCATTCAGGCGAGACCAGTAACTCATATAAAAAGGCTGCGATTCACAAAGGCATTGAAAGCAGTAAATACGATTGGATCATCACTACAGATGCGGATTGTACAAGGAACAAATACTGGTTGCAAACCATAGCGTCTTTTATTGGAGAGAAGAATATGATGTTGATTTCAGCGCCGGTAGCATTTACTTACAATGAAACTTTTTTCCAGCAGGCGCAGGCCCTGGAATTTCTTGGATTGATAGCTATTGGCGCAGCATGCATCGAAAGGAAAGCGCCCATACTTTGTAATGGCGCCAACCTGATCTACAGGAAAGATGTTTTTTATGATGTGGACGGATTTGATGGCATAGATAACATCGCCTCAGGTGACGATGAATTACTGATGCATAAGATTCATGCGAGATATCCGGGAAGGATCAAGTTCCTAAAACACGAAAACGCAATTGTTCGTACCCATCCGTGCGAAACGCTGGGTGAATTTATTTCCCAGCGAAGGAGATGGGTTTCCAAGAGTACAAAGTATGAGAATAAAAAAGTGACTCTTATACTGGCGTTAAGTTATCTGGTCAATCTGGGAATCCTGACGATCTTTATCATAGGCTTTTTCAAGCCAATATTCTTTACATTTTTCATTCTCTTATTCGGAGTGAAAGTGATGACTGAATACGCTTTTTACAGGACGATAGTGGATTTTTTCGGGGAAAGGAAATTATTGAAATGGTGTATCCCTGCATCTGCCATGCACATAGTGTATGTACTCTTTATCGGTATTTATGGTAATTTTGGAAAATATAACTGGAAAGGAAGGAACGTAAAATGAAATTTACAGACGTAGAATATGAAATCCTGAATGCGCTCTATTTTGTAGAGCCCTTTGAAAAAATTGTTGAGGAGGTGAATGCACCCGCTAATGTGGTTGCCGATAGCCTGAAGCAATTGGTAGGACTGGGCTATGTAGCCTCCATGAAATGGGACGAGGAACGCAAGGAATACATCCGCAGCTTCATTTATGACTCGGATAATATGTATGCCTATCACTATCTTGCAACTAAGGAAGGGCTTCTTGCGCACAACACGCGCGAGGAAGAGTAATTAAGTTATTGGGTTATTAAGTTATTAAGGAGCTCAAAAAAATCGTAAATCGTAAATCAAAAATCGTACATTGAATCGCTCCCCATCATACTACGCTTGGCAACGACTAAAGCAAAATAGACCAGCCTTTGTTGGTTTGATATACGTTTGCCTGTGTACATTGATCGCTCTGGCGGGGCCGCTGATTTTGCCGGACCATTCTCCTGATAGCAATCAGCAGGTACTGGAGCTGGAAACAAGGAAACCGGGATTCAATGTTCAGTTACTAAAGATCAGGAAAAATTCTCCTCCTGTAGAACAATCATTTTTCAAAACATTATTTTCCGGCAAGGAAAGTGACTATACATTTCGTCCGTTCAATTCTTATGAAATATCCGGCGATTCAGTTTTTCTTATTCCTTTCGGGGAAGAAAAAGCAATCAGGGAATCCTATCATCTGGCAGACGTAGTTTATTCCATGCCGGCCAAGTCCAATATAATACATAAAAGTGATCTGCTATGTTTTGATGATATTTCAGGGCAGCATCATGAAATTTCAGCGAGCGCATTGGCGAGGGAAGTAAAGGAAGATAATATTATTTCAAGAACTTATTGGCTGGGTACGGATCGCTACGGCCGCGATATGCTCAGCAGGTTATTATTGGGAACGCGGATTTCATTATCAGTAGGATTGATATCCGTGTTGATATCCCTGATAGTGGGAATATTACTTGGGGCATTGGCGGGCTTTTTCCGTGGCTGGCCGGATACCATTATACAATGGTTTATCAATGTGGTCTGGAGTGTGCCTACGCTGCTTTTGATGATGGCAGTATCCTTGATACTCGGCAGAGGCTTCTGGCAGGTATTTGTAGCGGTAGGGCTGACGATGTGGGTGGAAGTGGCGCGCGTAGTTCGCGGACAAATTCTGAGCGCACGTGAGCTTGAATATGTACAGGCGGGAAGAGCATTAGGCTTTAAAAGTTTCCGATTGATATTCCGACACATACTTCCCAATATCCTCGGACCGGTAATGGTTATTTCCGCATCCAATTTTGCCTCCGCTATTGTATTGGAATCCGGATTGAGTTTCCTTGGGGTGGGAGTGCAGCCCCCATCTCCATCATGGGGCGTGATGCTAAATGATCACTTCGGATATATTGTGATGGATGCAGCCTATCTAGCCATCTTACCCGGACTTGCCATCATGTTCATGGTGCTTGCATTCAATATGCTTGGGAATGGATTAAGGGATGCATTGGATGTTAGGATGAAGTAAGAGTGAAATCATGATGACGTAATAGCGGGGTTGAATAAAAATTAAAATATTAGATACTTGAAAAAAGCTGTTCGGATACCATTAATTGTAGTAGCTGTTGTCACTTCAGCCTTGTATTTGATATGGATTGGTGGGGCATGGAAAATTCCTAAAACCAATTTTGCGGGAAGTTATAATTGTGTGGAAACATGGAAATTACCTATAGCCAGGCATAGCTTAATTGAAGTAATAAATAAAGTCAAAAAAGAACATCCGGAATTGGAGCCGCCTCACGTTGGCTATCCTACCTCTGAGTGGGATAAATACTGGTATCTTATCACATTTTATTATAAAGATACTCATGAAAATGTCTATATTTATCTGCGAAATTGCTATGATAGCTCATACACGACTGTTGCATTTATTGCATTAGCCTCACACCTTGATTCGTTAACAGTAATAGATGATAAGTTTAAACCTTACAGAAAAGAAATCAATCATGATTATGGGTATTTCGAAAATAAGGCGGAGATAAAAAAATTTGAAGAGAGGATTCTTAAACCAATAGAAGATGAAATAAGCAAATAGCTCAAGTAAAATGTCTCCAAAGAATTGGAATGTCTATGCGAATGAAACAAAATTTTCTGATAATATTATTATTGAGTTTTTGCGTGCAGAACTGTTATGCGCAGATTCTTGTGAAAGTACAATTTATCCATAAAAATGTTGCAGGACATAACCCTAAGATGTTTTATTCAGTTGATTCCATCGATCAATTAATTAATTCAATTTCCCACATAAAGGTAATGAATGAACGTGCAGCTTTAGCTAATGTAGGCCTGCCTCTTATCGAATCCAATTTCGGTGAAGCAGAATGTGAGAAGTTCGATACTTTAAAAATAAGGTATGATTCTCTTTTTCGGTCAAGCAACACAAGTACTGTAATCGGAGAGAATAAAGATTATAAGTTTATAGTTCAGTTTTTGAAAGCGAAATATGCTATTTGCACTTTTCAGGTAACGTATAAGATTTGGGCAAGTTATGATGCAAATTTTAAAAGTATTGGTGTAGTAATAACTTCTCCATCAATTGAAAAATTTGACGAAGTTGACTAGAAAAAGTTGGACCGTTTAAAAAGAAAAATTCAACAGATATTTTCACTGTCCACAAAAGATTATTAAATAATACCTGCGCTGTTCCAGGTCTTCAGACCTGGAAGAAATGGTCTCGCGTCTTCAGACGTGTTTCCGATTTCATGTCATCACGTCATCACGTTATTCCGCCCCTAAAAACTTCACCACCTCATCATAAAATTTCTTCGGTGCTTCTGCATGTACCCAATGGCCAGTTTTTCAAGATCTGAAGACTTGGAATAGCTCAAGATCCCAATTTTTACAGTCATTAATTCCTCTTGCTAGAATTAATCATTTCACAATATTAGATATTTCAAATTCAAACCCACTTAATTGCTCTTCAATTACCATCTGTCTAAATGATTGACTCGCAAAATACAAAGGTTCCTGTCTTAGTAAACCTCTTCTAATACCTAACATTTGCTTACTCTTAAAAAAATCTACGTCCTTTAAAATAACACTATCTATTACATAAGGTTCAGAAAGAATATTTAAGCCAATAGTATGACCCTTGGGACATTTATAAACTTCTTTTTCAAACTTGATATTATGCTCACCCAATAGAATAGATTCACCTTGAGAACTATTTTCCGAAAGGTCAAAAGGATTGACGCCAGCAATAGTCATTTTTGACAGTTCTGTTTGCTCTGACACAATTAATTGATAGTAATTTGAAATTTCATTGGAAAAATAGATATGTTCAAACTTAATCCCTCGAATATTTCTGAACTGAACAGCCTTAACAAACTTATCTGATACCACTATTTCACCGCCGATTGTTTTTGATATATCCTTCTTGGGAATTGAGCCTTTCTTTAATTTCAACAATCCTACTTGTTGTCCATTTGCTCCGCAGATTTCACAACTTGTTGATTCATCATACAGCGTTCCACATTCCTCACCTGTGGGCTCGAAGACAGTGTCTATTTTCAAATGTAACAGCTTAGCAGTTTCTAATTCCTTTTTGTTATATTTTCTTATTATTCCCCAACCAAAGAAGAAATTTTTATTATATTTCTCTCTTATTTGGTTTGCAATAATCGGAATTTCATAAAATCTTGAGTCTTCTTTAGTAAGTCGAACAACCTTTATTGATTTAGTAATTTGCCCTAAATCTTTTCCTTCATCCGCTCTAAATAAAAGATGTGCGAATTCATATACTATTCTAAATTCAAAAATTTCTGTCATGATATTTAATATTTATAGACAGGTAGTAAAGGGAATTTTTTATAATAGCCCTTTCGCTAATCCAGGTCTGAAGACCTGGAAGAAATGGTCTCGCGTCTTCAGACGCATTTCCTCAATTCACGTCATCACGTCATTCCGTTTTCACGCTCTCAAAAACTTCACCACTTCTTCATAAAATTCCTTCGGCGCTTCGGCATGTACCCAATGACCGATTCCGGGAATGGTTACTATATGCGAATTTGGAAATTGCTTTTTGATCTGCACTTCGTCTTCAGGCATGATGTAATCAGAATTTCCTCCGCGGATGAATAGTGTTTCTCCGGTATAGGTTTTATCTTCTTCCACATTCCCTATAATGGCATCATAGTTTTTGGTGATCGCGGGAAGATTCATTTTCCATTTATAGGAATCACCTTCACGAGTTAAATTCTTCAGAAGAAACTGACGCGTGCCTAGCGAGGTAATATTTTCGGAAAGCATTTCCTCGGCATCGCTGCGCTTTTGTATTTTGGAAAGATCGAGCGAATGCAGTGCATCTATCAGTTCATTATGGCTGGCGCCATACGCGCGAGGGGATATATCAGCTATAATGAGTTTTTCTATTTTCTCCGGATGATCAAAACTGAATTGCATCGCTGTTTTTCCTCCCATGGAATGGCCTATGATGTTCGCTTTTTCAATAGAATGCTGGTCCATGAAATCTGCCAGGTCCTTGGACATGATGAAGTAATCAAACAGACTGCTGTGTGGAGATTTTCCGTGGTTACGCTGGTCAATGGCCCAGACAGTGAAATGCTGTGAGAAAGATGTCGCCAGTGTATGCCAGTTATCCAGCGTCCCGAATAGTCCGTGGAGTATTATAAGATGGCGGGGATGATCGCCGTATTTTTTGAATGCCAGTTCGAGCATAGGTCTATGGAGCTGTCATTGCGAGGAGCTCGCCCCTCCTAAATTCTCCCCCAAGGGGAGGACTTTAACTCCCTCCCCTCGGGGGAGGGTTGGGGTGGGGCGAAACAGATTGCTTCGCTTCGCTCGCAATGACAAATGTATTTATTTACCGAATCTCTTCGCTACTTCTTCCCAGTTGATAACATTCCAGAAGGCAGTCATGTAATCAGGGCGACGGTTCTGGTAGTTGAGGTAGTAAGCGTGTTCCCATACATCCAGGCAAAGGATAGGGGTGCCGTTGCAACCGCCTTCCAATGGCATGAGGGGATTATCCTGGTTAGCCGTGGAACAGATCTTCAGGCTGCCATCATCCATTTTGCAAAGCCATGCCCAACCTGAACCGAAACGGGTAGCTCCGGCAGCGTTGAATTCCTCTTTCATTTTATCAAAGGAAGTAAAGCTTTTATCAATGGCTTCAGCCAGTGCACCGCTTGGTGCGCCGCCACCGTTCGGGGACATGATTTCCCAGAACATGCAGTGATTCCAATAGCCACCGCCGTTATTACGGATAACAGGAGGGTAGTTATTGATGTTCTTCAGGATATCTTCTATTGACATGTTATCCTCAGGTTTGCCTTCTATGGCTTTATTGAGGTTATCAGTATATGCCTTGTGATGCTTTGTATGGTGGATTTCCATGGTGCGAGCGTCAATATGTGGCTCTAATGCATTGTATGCATAGGGAAGATCGGGTAATTTAAATGCCATGATCGTTATCGTTTAATTGTTTGGAAAAATTTCAATTTCAGAAACAAAGTTAGCAGATTTTAGTTTCCGCAGTATGTTTCTGATTTTCTTAAATTATTATCTTATAAATCGCAGTTGATTGGTCATGCGGGAATCCAGCAGGGAATCAATGGTCTGTTTATCCACCGGTAGGAAATACTTGGTTTCTGCACGGCTGGAAAAGATCCCGTATCCATTGGTGACATTGGTGTAATCCGTTTTTTTCTGGACAATGCTCTGGCTTGGGGTGTTTACCTGGAGGTAGGTATAAAGTTCTTCTCCACCCGCTGCCATTGATACCTCTACGCCTTTAAATCTCCGCGTCACATTGGGATTCACAGGTACATCTGCAGCCATTTTCGAGAAGAAATCTCCACCCTCAAAGCTATAGTTGAATTGTGCCCCTCCATTAAGGTCATTCGTCAGGAAATTCCTGAAAATAGGCCAGCTAACGGTTTTTTCCACTGTAGCGCTGGTATTATTACCCGGCCATTCCAGGTAATGAATGATATAGGTCAGGTCGTAAAAGCGGGAATTTTTACCTGTATTCCAGAAGCGGACATTGTGTTGCTTTCCTCTTTCAAAATGGAAGGGAATGCTTGCCTTTGGATAATAGAAAGGGCTCTGATATCCTATTGGGTTCACAATATTGGTGGTGGCAGTACTGGTTATTTTTGTTTTTGTATCATAAACCTTTATTTTATAGGTAGATGAAGCTTTCAGTTTAAAATTTGAAGGCGTTTTGTACAATACCTGTTCAGGACTGGCAAATACTCCCAGATCCCTTGGAATGGAATCAACGGTTTTAAGGGTAAATGAATCTGCGATAAGGCTTCCATTCATTTCATACAAGGTAACCACCCAGTTCTTATTGTAAAGGCTGTCCGGTATCTTAGCAATATTCAGGGCATTGGAACCCGAGTTGGAAAACATTTTGGTTATACGGAAATACTGTGTACTTGGATAAATAGAATCAGTTGCAACAGAAGTGTTTATACTATCTGTTGTGCTCATGAGTGCATAGATGACATTCACCTCTTTCCATGGGTCGTTGACCTCAAAGTCCGTCTTGCAACCTGAAACAAGCAGGGTGAGGAGGGAAATATATAAAAAGCATTTGCGCATTCTGTTATATGTTTTGATATGTCTATTTTTGTAGCTGTAACCCTATTAATTGCCTGATAAGGCCGAAAAAAATATGCGAGAGCTGATAGCCATCTTACTAATACTTATTCCGGGGGTTCAAAGTTACGCCCAACATGCTAATTTTACGCAAAAAGTTTTTTCCTGCGAGTTTACTGCCATGGATAAGACTTACTGGCCGCTCATCAATAACAGCGGTTTCAACTTCGTCATAGAGGATGGCCATTATACCCTCGAGTGTCTGGACCCTGCAAAAAAAGCGTATGCTCCCCTTAGATGGAATAACAGGCCGGAGGTTTACAAAGTGGAAACAAATGTTACCATTGCAAAGGGTAGCGAAGGCACACTCGGACTTGTTTACGGTGCGCAGGATAAACTCGAAAGTGGGTACATTATACAGATAGATAAGGATAAGCGCTACAGGATATGTATTATAGAAGCTAATAACCTGAGGCCACTTACAGGAGACAGAACTAAAGGTGGCTGGCTAGAGTTCAAGAATCTGAACAAGGCAGGATTGAATAACAAAATTGTCCTTATTCAAGATGACGGAAGAATTTCCATCCAGCTGAACGATGCTCCGGTCATCACGTATCATAACAAATTAAAGGTTATGAGCGGTGAGTTTGGCTTTATGCTTACAGGAAAATCAAAAGCTCAGATACAGAATTTTACTATTTACGGAAATGGCGCTCCTATGGTGGATTCAATCACCCTGAAGGCGTCCACAGCACAAATGGAAACGGCCAAGGATACCACTCCCAAAATGGAACAGATTGCAAAGCCTGATTCTACATCAAATGTGATTGCTTCCGGGAATCCTGCGGCATCATTAAAAGCTCCTGCAAAGGATTCAAAGGACAAGAAAAAAGCAAGCGATAAAAAATCCAAAAAGGCAGAGGAAAAGACAGCTGCAAAAAAAGAAGAAAAGCCGGTAGCAATAGCCGAAGTTAAGAAGGATTCCATTCCTCCCGCCACCGTATCTGTTATTGCACCTGAAGTAAAACAACCCGTGCAGGAAACCAAGCCTGTTGCAGATTCAAAGCCTAAAAAGGACGATGGTAAAAAGGATAAGAAACCAAGCAAGGAAGAACAAAAGAAAGCCGCCGAAAAAGCTGCAGCCGATGCAAAAGTGGTGGACCTGCAACCAACGCCAAAGGATAGCAGCAAGGATCTGACCACCCTTAGTATTGCCCTTGGCGATAGCCGTAAGGAGGCCATGAAACTGAGAAAGGAAAACGAAAATCTTGCTGCTGAATTGAAACAGGTAAAATTGAAAAACGAGGAGCTGCAGGCCTACATCAATAAATACCTGGATGTAAAACTGAAGACAGATCTTGATATTGAAAAAAATAAAAATGAGATTCTTACCAAGGAGAATGAAAGGCTGAAGGAAGAGAACTCCGACCTGAAAGGATTGAAGGAAAATATTGCGAAAGCAAAGGATGGAGATATCATCATCCTTCTCAGTGATAACCTGAAAAAAGAGCAAAAAAAGAATGAGGAGCTTACGCAGAAAATAAAGGAAATGGAGGAGAAGATGAAGGCAAAACCAGCCGTTGTAAAACCTGCTACTCCGGCGGCTCCTAAAACTGAAAACAAACCTGCAAAGGATGCAAAAGATACCAAGGATAGCAAGGATGCAAAGCCTGCTGATCCGAAGGCAAAAACCCCGGCACCTGCTCCTGCGGGCAAGCCGAAAGGCAAATAATTTTTACACTTGAATATTTTTAGGAATGAACTATAAGAAAATAACGACCCACGTATTGCAGGAAATGAAAGAGAATGGTGAGAAGATCGCCATGCTCACTGCCTATGATTATACCCTTGCCAAGATTGTTGACGGGGCGGGCATTGATGTAATACTGGTGGGTGATTCCGCATCCAATGTGATGGCGGGGCATATCACTACGCTTCCCATTACGCTGGACCAGATGATCTATCATGCATCATCAGTGGTGCGTGCCGTGGAAAGAGCTCTTGTGATCGTTGATCTTCCTTTTGGTTCTTACCAGGGAAATTCAAAGACTGCACTTGATTCCACGATCCGCATTATGAAGGAAAGCGGAGCGCATGCCGTAAAACTGGAAGGTGGCGCTGAAGTCCGTGAGAGTGTAGTTCGCATTATTTCTTCCGGTGTACCTGTCATGGGGCACCTGGGATTGACCCCTCAATCAATTTATAAATTCGGTACTTACAATGTCCGTGCTCGCGAAGAAGCGGAAGCCGATAAACTCCTTGAAGATGCTTTGGTACTTCAGGAAGCAGGATGTTTTGCATTGGTGATGGAAAAGATCCCTGCGGAACTTGCCGCTAAAGTTACTGCATCATTAACCATTCCGACCATAGGCATTGGTGCCGGTTCGGGAGTGGACGGACAGGTATTGGTATTGCATGATATGCTTGGGCTGACCGCAGAATTTTCCCCGCGTTTTCTCCGTCGCTATTTGAATCTTGCTGATGAAATAAATGGGGCAGTCGGCAACTACGTCAAGGATGTAAAATCAAAGGATTTCCCTAGCGAGAAGGAGCAATATTAGTAATTGCCGGGTGCAGTTATTGTAACAATATGACCGTGGTTTTCGCCTGATGGAAATGTCAGGCAAACAAACCATTTTTATGCTATCAATAATTTCTTTATTGATAGTGTCGCAAATACTATCCTCCTGTTTTATCTATATCAATACAGATGGATCTGAAGATATTCATCCCGGAGATACAAGTGTGTACTCTCCCTTTAAAATTCAAGATTATATTCGAAGGAATAATTTTAAATCGGTAGATGATATTCCTTCCCAGACAATCAACGCAAATAATGTCAGGCAAATAGTTTCCTTGAATACATTGACGTGGGTGATGCTATGGACTCCCCATTGCCAGCAATGTCGTGAAAAGATGCCGGAGTTATTTGCAACATATCACAATCATGAAAAAGATGGATTGTCATTGGTGCTAATCAGCGAGGACTATGAACTGAAATTTACTAAAAAGACCTTGCTCAAATACCATTACGACAAGCCTGAATATGTGCTATCGGCGGCAGACTACTCAAGAAAAATCGTTAAAAAAACCCAGCGCTTCCATGATGATCTTTCCCCGGAATTAAGTGGAAAACCCTTTGAAGGTTATCCAATGAATTTTATCTATGACAAAAATATGAAGCTTTTGTTTTATGGATGCGGCGATGTGAAGGAAATCACATTAGATTCTATCTGTAACTTATATCATCATTAAAAATTCACACCCAATCCGAACTGGATAAAATCAGCCCTGGCGAAATGCGTTTTTAATGTCGTTATCGCAAAAATATTTGGATGGAAATTATACTTCAATCCGAGGATCTGATACAAGGATCCATTCTCTGTTGTGGCATGTACTAAATACACTCCTGCATTGGTGATGATACCGAATTTCCCCATGGCAATTTCATGTTCTATTTTAATTCCCACCTGGATAGGATCCGCAAAATGTTTTGAAGGAATGACATTTCCAAGACTATCAGAAGGAACCGTTTTATCATAGAAAAAATCCATGCCGATACCCAGTTTACTGAAAGGAGATATACGCCTTCCATAACACGCGGAAAGGGAATAAATGGTATAATGTTCTTCACGGTTGAAGCCTCTTGTTTCAAAGCTTATTGCTGAATAAGCATAAAAATAATTCTTCTTTTTTACCGCAAGATCTTGTTCAGGGCGGTGAATATAATTTTCGTATCTATTGATAATATAATTTGTTCCTACGAATATTGCCGGAATATTTATACCGCTATTGGGCACTCTTAATGAACCATTGGAAAAATGCGTTAATCCTACTCCGGCATTTAATTCCATGTATTTAAAAATCCTCTTGGTATATAGAAAATTTACTTGCAGGCAGGCATTAAAAGGAGTGCTTATAGCCTTATCACGGTAGTTGGTGATGGGATTGAATATGGTATTGAAATATCCGATTCCCAAACCAAACCTGAAACTGAATAGGGAAGTGTTGTGACCTATGAGATTCCATTGCACATGTGGAATTAATGCGGTGACCTGACCGGTTAGTTTTGGATTTCCCAAGTCAATATAATCAAGCGCAACCCCTATACGGGGATAGTTATGGATCTGCTGCCATTTACGGTCACCGAAGGTCTGGCGGGAAACAATTAACTCAAGGCTGTGTGTATGTGCCTCCAGGTTCCTGATGCGCTCGTAAGGGGAGAAGGTATATCCTCCGAAAAACTTTGCGCCTATGAACCAGGATGCCTGCTCTTGCGCCTCCGGAGGAATAGCACCAACAGCGGCACTATCAGCAGAAGCGGCTCCCGCACAATTTAGTGTAGAAAGTATAAACAGGGCAATAATGCCCATATATATCCTACAATACAGGGACATTTTTCATATCATAGTTCTCTACGTCCCTTTCCGCTTCTTCTTCCTCATTTTCCTGTTGCTTGAGAAGGATAACGGTTACTGCCACTGCGGCAGCTATGCCAAGGATGGCAAGTCCTATTGGTAATAGATATTTTCCTTTACGGGGGGTGTTATTTTTCATAGTAATGAAATTTATTAGTTCAGTCCTGATACCATATCCTCAGGTTTTACCCACTCATCAAATTGCTCTGAAGTAAGAAGATTCAATTTTAACGCAGCTTCCTTCAAAGTGGTTCCTTCATTATAAGCTGTCTTTGCAATCTTCGCAGCATTATCATATCCAATGTGCGTATTCAGGGCAGTTACCAGCATCAGGGAGTTATCAAGGTGCATCTTGATGCGTTCCAGGTTTGGCTCTATTCCAAGGGCACAATGTTCATTGAAGGAAATACAGGAATCCCCGATAAGACGTGCAGAATTCAAAACATTGAAAAGCATTACAGGCTTGAATACATTCAGTTCAAAATGTCCGCTCATACCACCAACGCTCACTGCAACGTCATTTCCTATTACCTGTGCACAACACATGGTCATGGCTTCGCACTGGGTAGGATTCACCTTGCCCGGCATAATGGAAGAACCCGGCTCATTGGCAGGAATGGTTATTTCCCCGATTCCGCAACGCGGCCCGCTGCTCAGCATACGGATATCATTGGCGATCTTCATGAGGGAAACTGCCGTGCGCTTAAGGGCGCCTGAAAGTTCCACCATGGCATCATGAGCCGCCAGGGATTCAAATTTATTTTCAGCAGGAATGAAAGGATGTCCCGTCATTGCCGCGATATGTTTTACAGTAAGTACATCAAAGCCTTTCGGAGTATTCAGGCCGGTACCAACGGCAGTACCGCCGATGCCCAGTTCTGCTACAGCTTCCAGGGCCTTGTTAAGGGCGCGTACACTGTGATCCAGCTGGGAAACGTAACCGGAGAACTCTTGCCCAAGGGTGAGGGGAGTGGCATCCATGAAATGGGTACGGCCTATCTTTACAATATCCTTGAATAACTCCGCCTTGGCATGAATGGTATTCCTCAGGATATTGATCTTTGGTATGGTTTGTTCCGCAACGTACACATAGGCTGCAATATGCATGGCAGTCGGGAAGGTATCGTTACTGGACTGGGATTTATTTACATCATCATTAGGATGGATGAACTTCTTTTCATCCTCCAGTTTGCCACCATTCAGGACGTGGGCACGGTTGGCTATTACTTCATTCAGGTTCATATTGGTCTGGGTACCGGAACCGGTCTGCCATACCACCAGCGGGAACTGGTCATCCAGCTTGCCGATGACGATCTCATCCGCCACTTTGCCGATGAGGTCAGACTTTTCCTTTGGAAGCACTCCAAGCTCGGAATTGGCTATTGCCACGGCTTTTTTCAATATAGCCATGCTGTAGATCACTTCCTTAGGCATCAGATTGCCACCTATTTTAAAGTTTTCCATGGAGCGTTGAGTTTGTGCCGCCCAATATTTATCAGCAGGTACTTGTATTTCCCCGATGCTGTCTTTTTCAATCCTGAAAGCCATAATAGTAAAATTTGCCGCAAAGATAAGAACAGTATGTGGACCCTTGTAACGGCAGGGGGCAAATATATTTTCAGGTAAATCTATATTCGTCCCCGTATTGATACGTTCTGATTTTTAGAGCTTGGTAACCCCCGACTTCAGTCGGGGGACAAGTGAAGAAATATTTTTGGGGCTTTAGCCCAATCTTCCATTAATTTGTTGGGCTAAAGCCCTCATTAAATGTTTTACTACATCCCCCGACTGAAGTCGGGGGTTACTCAAAAAAAGCTCAAATGAAATGAATGCAAAATCGGGTATTTACTTTGTAGAATTGAGCCATCTTTGGATAGAAGCCCTATTCAGGTTAATATCCTTCATTGGGAACAGCTTCCCGGATCACCTCATGAGGATTTTTCTTTATTACATAAGTTCCCACGATCATATCGTGCAATGCCTGTTTGGAATAAGTCCATCCGGCAAGGCAATAGCTTATAAATGCAAAAAATGACAAGATCAACCGGATACTCGATGAAGTTACCGGCTCGGAAAATAAAAAAAGCAAGGTAATGCCAATGCCATACAAATTCTTTGCAACAAACCTCCCTGAAGCCCTTCCAAATGAAATCCTTTTATAATTCAGGTCTGTAATTCTTAGTCTGATCACCATTTTCCCAACAGTCCCCTGGGTTACGGAGCTTTCAAGAATGGTGCAATAGGCAAATTGAATTAATAGTAGAAGAACCTGGACAATTATCTGGTTCGTTTTATATCTGGCGGGATCTGTAAAAGCCTGGTTTTCCGAAGTGGAAAAATGATCAAAGTAATAACCTGATAACGCATTCCTAATACCAAACATTATGCTCAATATTAAAGTTGGAATGGACAATATCAATAAATCAATCAACATTGCCACTGCCCTCAGCCAGAAACCGGCGTACTCCACTTTTTCCAGGGGCTTATCAAATTCATTAAAGTCGGTGGATTCCGGATACATATTGTTTGTTTTGCCTGTAAAACTAATAATAATTTTTTTAAATAACGGAATGATGCAAGTTTCTTGCAAACCCATGTAACACTTGCTGGTAATACACTCTTCATCTTTGTAAAATGATAATACCTGAACACAAATGTGACTCCGGGGATTATTAAAACTTCATAGATATCACAATATTTTGAAAACAATTATCACCTTCGCTTTCGCTATTCTGCTCTCGGGATTTCTTAATGCCCAGTTCAGGAATGATCCGAATATCAGGTCATCGTACCATTCAAATTTTAAAGGCTATCATCCGTATAAAAATTATTATCTTGCCATAGCCACGGATATAGATACCCTGAAACCTAAGCCAGCCAATGATACAGGCTCGCATAATTTCTATGGCAACCTGATCAATAATGATTCCAATTACAACAGGAGATATCCTATCTGGCAGCCTGCTTTGGAAGTGATAGGGATCAACCTTGCCACACTGGGATTTGACCGCTATATCTTACAGGCGGATTATGCAAAAGTGGGATTGAATTCCTGGGAATACAATATACAGAAAGGATGGGAATGGGACGTGGATGGTTTCAGTATTAATTTTTTCGGGCATCCATATTCGGGATCGCTGACCTATAATGCTGGCAGATCTGACGGATATAACTATTACCAGTCTGCCGGATTTGCATTGGGTGGAAGCTTATTATATGAATACTTCGGGGAAAATACGAAACCCTCCTATAATGATGTCATCAATACCACTATGACGGGAGCGTTTCTCGGTGAAATTTTATACAGGCTTAGTTCAAATATTCTTGATGACCGGAAAAGAGGTAGTGAAAGGGTTTGGCGTGAAATATGTGCCGGAATCCTGGATCCTGCAAGGGGTTTAAACAGGTTGATGCAAAAGAAATCATTCCGCGTAGTATCGCATGAAATTTACCAGAAGGAACCGGTTAATTTTACACTATACGCCGGTGTGCATAACACAACAGATGTAGGTGCAAAAACCACATCAAATTCCCTTGGAATGGTGAATCTCCAGATAGATTATGGAAATCCGTTTGAACCAAGGCGCCGCAAACCATTTGATATTTTCAGGATACGTGCAGACTTTGACTATGGGAAAAACCTGGTGGTAGATAACATAGGCGGGTATGGCGTTTTGTACGGGCAAAACATACAGACAGGAAAACTCATCACCCTTCTCGGGGCATTTCAATACTATGACTACTGGCACAACAGATACTTCGAAATGGGATCCGTTGGGCTTGGTTTGGGAGGTATATCGAAATTGCCAATTACTGAAAAAGTAAATCTCTTTACTTCACTGCACGCTGCAGCGGTTCCATTGGCAGGAAATGCCATCAATTTTGGTTTGGATACTTCCTCTTTCAAAAGATATCACTATGGTGGTGGTTTCGAGATAAAGTTTGAAAGCACTTTGAACCTGGGTAGCTGGGGGAGTTTATCAATGCTTGCTTATTATTACTGGGCGCACTCTTATGTGGGAGCTACACAGAATAATGCGCTTGCGGTGTTGAGGCCAAGGCTGACCCTGCAATTATATAAAGGACTCAGCATAGGTGCAGAAGATTTTGTTTATTACAATGAAGAATCCTTCCCTAATAGCACTAAAACCAGGATCAGTCTTGTAAGGAGTGAACAAAAGATATTCCTCCTGTATTTCTTTGAAGATAAAAAACGCTACGAACATTATAACTAGATAAATCAATGAGAAAGATAATCCCTTTATTTCTCCTTTTTTCGGTGATGGTAACAGGCATTTTTGGCCAGGACACCAAGCCCGAAAAGAATGTCTTTACCTTTAATGCTGATTCAGGAAAGTCTGTTCCGAATATAGGATTTAAAACTAAACTTTTGCCCTCCATGATCGTTCCGGTAATTCTGATCGGATACGGAATTTCCACCATTGGCAACCACGGGTTGTATAGCAGCCGCCAGGCCAGGGTGGATGTATTAAGGTGGACAGCAGGCAAAGGTTCCAGGATTGATGATTACCTGCAATTTTCTCCCTTTGTGGAATTTGCTGCACTGCTGGCATTGAAAGTGAAATGCAAGAATGATATGCTCAATACTGCTTTGATAATTGCCAAATCGGAAATAATCATGGAAGCGATAGTGTATCCATTAAAAATAGCTATCGCTGAAGAGCGTCCTTACAGCTATGGGAATAGTTTAAAAGGGGTTCCCCTGGAGGTTCGCAAGCAGGATAAACAGGCTTTTTTATCCATGCCTTCAGGTCATACTGCAAATGCTTTCCTGGCAGCAACCATTGTGTACAGGGAGTTCAGGTATAAGAGTCCGTGGTATGGTATAGGAGCCTATACGCTTGCAACATCAGTAGCAGCCTTCAGGATGATCAATGACCAGCATTGGGAGAGTGACGTGCTGGTAGGCGCAGGCATTGGTATACTATCGGCAAACCTTGTCTATGCTACCCACCTTCACCGCTGGGGCAGGAAAGAAGTTTGTTTTGCACCCGCAAGCAATGGCGTTTTTAATGGATTTGCCTTTAATGCCACGTTTTAATTTTTCTTAATTTTTAAATCCTCCGGGATATTTTCATGAATAAATATATCAGCATAATTTTCGTCCTTTTTTTTGCCTGTATAATAAATATTGTACAAGCCCAGGACAACGATAGTGTTCCATTGGAATCGCCATTACCATCACCGTATCATATGAATTACTGGGTGACCGGTAGCATTTTTGCAATTGGCCTTGCCAGTGATGCACCTGCCATTTCCAGGATAAAATCAAAGTCCATTATAAGTGACCAGGAATTGCTGGACCTTAACAGGACCGATATGAACAGCGTTGACAAATGGGCCTTGCAACAGGATTATTCCAAGGCAAAATCCTATGCAAAATATTCAGATTATACCATGACGGGCCTGCTTGTTTTGCTTCCCGCCATTACTTTTACGGATAAGAGCCTGAGAAAGGACTGGTTCAAGATACTGATGATGTATTATGAAACCCAGACAGTGGCATTTTCCATATATAATTATAGTTTCCTGGGTCCTACATTCATGAACAGGTACAGGCCCATGACCTATTATGAAGATGCCGCCAAGGGTGACAGGACATCAGGCTGGGACCGGAGCTCTTTCTATAGTGGGCATGTGGCTTCTACATCCGCAGCATCCTTTTTCATGGCAAAGGTGTATGCAGATTATCATACTGATATGGGTACGGGCAGCAGGATATTATTGTATGGAGCAGCTTCAGTGCCCCCCTTGGTAATAAGCTATTTCAGGGTAAAGGCGCTTGCGCATTTCCCTTCCGATTGTATGGTGGGATTTGGATTGGGAGCCTTGTGTGGTATCCTTATTCCTGAATTGCACAAGCATCATAATAAGAATATGTCATTCGGGGTTTTCTCTTCCCCTGCAGGAACCGGAATGAGCATGAACTGGAATCCTACATTTAAATAGTAAAAAAGGCATTTATTCTGATAAAACTAAAAATGGATGGGGCTTCCGCCATTTTAAAAAATGTATGAAAAACATGGGCTTATGGAATAATTAGATTTCATAATATGTTCCGTGAATGTTATAACGCTTTTTCCGTTGGGTGTGGGCATCTTTGATAATAGGTTTTCAAAAGAGAGAACTACACAAAAAACGTTATCAATAATTCCTAATCATGAGATGCCTTTACCTCTCCCCGCTATTGCTTTTTATATTCTGTTGTCCCTCTTTTGCCCAATGGAAAACCATGCCGAAAAATACTTATCCGGTGTCTTCAGGGTACAAGGCAAATTCTTTTACAGATATCAATTATAAGGGTACATATAATGTGTATTCCTATCATTCAGGGTACCCTGCACTGCATACTGTGGAAGGGGATACCGCCAAGCATAATTTTTACGGTAACCTGATCAATGATGATTCGATGTACAACAAAAGGTCTCCTTTCTGGGTACCTGCTGTAGAAGTGATCGGAATTGATTTTGCCACAGTAGCACTGGATAGGTATATATTGAAAGCGGATTATGCAATGATCAGCTTAAAATCATGGGAATATAATTTCAGGAAAGGCTGGGAATGGGATGTGGATGGGTTCGGTATCAATTTTTTCGGACACCCCTATTCAGGTTCATTAACGTTTAGTGCTGCCAGGTCCACGGGATACAATTATTACCAAAGCACTGGTTTTTCATTTGGAGGCAGTGTGATCTATGAATATCTAGGTGAGAATACCAGGCCTTCGTATAATGATGTTATAAATACTCCCATTAACGGCGCGCTTATAGGTGAAATATTATATCGTATCAGTTCAAATATACTTGACGATACAAAAGTGGGTGGTGAACGGGTGGGACGTGAAATACTTGCCGGCATTCTGGATCCTGCCAGGGGATTGAACCGTTTACTTCAGGGTAAGACTTCCAGGGTCACCCCTCACGAAGTGTACCAGAAGGAACCGGCAAATTATACATTGTACGCAGGTATACACAATTCCGCAGATGGCCCATCTGCCAGTTTACAGTCACTGGGAATGTTAAACCTGCAGATAGATTATGGCAATCCTTTTGAACCGAGGAAACGTAAGCCTTTTGATTTTTTCCGTTTAAGGACGGATTTTGACTTTGGTGGAAAATATGCGGTTATGGATAATATAGGGGGGTATGGTGTTTTGTATGGACAAAATGTGCAGATGAAAACCAATGTTTCTCTTATCGGTATATTCCAGCATTATGATTACTGGCACAATTTATATTTTGAAATGGCATCCACCGCCTTTGGTGTAGGCGCTGTTACAAAATTCCCGATCACTCCCAAAATAAATCTCTTTACTTCTGCTCATGCGGCAATTGCTCCATTAGCCGGGAATGCCATTACGTATGGCCTTGATACTTCAGCGTTCAAAAGATACCACTATGGAGGTGGTGTGGAAGCAAAGCTTGAAGGTACCCTGAACCTGGGAAAACTGGCAAGCATTTCCTTCCTGGGCTATTATTTCTGGACTCATACTTATGTAGGCGCACCGCAATTTAATAACCTGGCAATTTTAAGGCCGCGTCTTACCGTCAGGATATTTGACGGGCTTAGTTGCGGTATAGAAAACTATACGTACATAAACGGGGAAGAATTTCCCAATGGAAAACCTTCCATCCACTTGCAAAGGGTAGAACAGAAGATATTCCTCCTGTATTTTTTCGAAAATCCAAAGAGATATGAACATTACAATTAAAATACCTGTTATTTTTGCCTGCAAATAAATAGCATCATGAAAAAGTTGATTTTACTCATTTTCGGTTTGGGCATGTTTTCACAGAATACCTTTGCCCAGAAAGCTGATGAAAAAGCGGCTCCTTTTAAGCCTGATTCCATAAAAATGATGGTGCCTTCCGAAGGGAAGAAGACCAGGCTTTTGCCTTCATTGATAGCGCCTGCCATTCTGATAGGATATGGCATAACCACCGTAAAGGATCAAGGCCTTTACAGCAGTTATCATGCACAGGCGGATATTATGAGATTGACAGGGGGCAGGGGATCCACTATTGATAATTATTTGCAGTTCTCTCCTTATGTGGAGTTTGCAGCTTTGCTCGCCTTAAAGGTAAAATGTAAAAACGACGCCTTGAATACGGCGCTTCTGATAGCCAAATCAGAGATAATAATGTCTGCAATGGTATTTCCTTTGAAGTATATGATCAAGGAGGAACGTCCCTATAGTCATGATAAGGCCAAGGCAGGCGTATCACTGGAAGAACGTAAAAAAGATCCGAATGCATTTGTATCCATGCCGTCTGGGCATACTGCCAATGCTTTTTGCGCCGCGACTATTGTTTACAGGGAATTCCGTTATAAAAGTGCCTGGTATGGGATAGGTGCTTATACCCTTGCTACTTCTGTGGCTGCTTTCAGGATGATCAATAACCAGCATTGGGAAAGTGATGTCCTTGTAGGCGCCGGAATAGGAATACTATCCACCAATATTGTATATGCCACACACCTTCACAGGTGGGGCAGGAAGGAAGTTTGTTTTGTTCCTGTATCTGATGGCGGATACAATGGCCTTGTTTTTAATTGTACCTTTTAATATTCTGAAATATTTTGATTTGGTAAACATGCCGGTATAAAAATTTTCAGTTTCTTGTTTTTGAAAATACACACTTAATTGTTGATCCAAATGAAATCATTCATTCGTACATTTTTTATTCTGTTTTTAGGCATAAGTATCTATACTTCTTCCATTGCACAAATACACGATTCATTTCCGCTAATACAGAACGATTCCCCTCACCTGGTTAAGCCCGTAATTGCTGATCCACTACTAAAAAAGGATTCCGAAATTGCGGTGAAACCAATTTCAGCCGAACCAATTTACCATATGAATTACTGGATCACCACCAGTATATTTGTTGTGGGGCTTGCCACCGATGCTCCCGCCATATCCAGGATAAAAGCAAAATCTGTAATATCAGACCAGGAATTGGATAATCTGGATCGTGTCAACATGAATAGCATTGATAAATGGGCACTGCAACAGGATTATTCCCAGGCAAAATCCTCTGCAAAATATTCAGACTATACCATGACAGGCTTACTGGTCTTCCTGCCTGCACTTACCTTTGCTGATAAACCTTTGAGGAAAGACTGGTTCAAGATACTTATGATGTATTATGAAACCCAGACCGTGACGTTCTCCATTTATAATTACAGTTTCCTGGGACCAACATTCATCAACAGGTACCGGCCAATGACCTATTATGAGAATGCCGCGAAAGGTGACAGGATATCCGGATGGGACCGTAGTTCATTCTATAGCGGGCATGTGGCTTCCACGGCTGCGGCTTCTTTCTTCATGGCAAAGGTATATGCGGACTATCATCCTGAATTGAGAACCGGAAGCAGGATTTTGCTTTACGGTGCCGCCTCAGTTCCTCCATTGGTGATAAGTTATTTCAGGGTGAAGTCCCTTGCGCATTTCCCTTCTGACTGTATGGTGGGATTTGGATTGGGAGCCTTATGCGGTATCATAATTCCGGAATTGCATAAACACCATAACAGGAATATGTCATTCGGGGTTTTCTCCACTCCTGTGGGAAGTGGATTAAGCATGAGCTGGAATCCTATATTCAAGTAGAAAAGATTACAGGGAACTGATAATCTTCGGATCTACGAACTGACTGATGTCGCCACCGTTCTTCAGTATCTCACGTACTATGCTTGAATTAATAGCGGCAAACTCCGGTCGGCTGATCAGGAAAACCGTATCAATGGATGGATCCAATCGGTTGTTCATTTCCGAGATGTTTCTTTCATAATCAAAATCGGTAGCAGAACGCAATCCGCGGATGATGTATCGCGCGCCGATCTTTTTACAGAAATTCACTGTCAGTTCCCTATAGCCTTCTATGAAAATATTCGGATGCCCTGCATAGATGTCTTTTATTACGCTGACTCTTTTTTCGAAGGGAAAAAGATTGGTTTTGGAAGAGTTCTCACCTATACCCAGGTATAGCTTATCAAACATACCTGCCGCGCGAACAATGATGTCATTATGTCCCAGCGTAAGGGGATCAAACGTACCGGGAAACAGTGCAATTCTTTCCATAGGGCAAATATAGTGGTAGCTAAGGGAATAAGATTTAGGGGCATTGAAATATTTGGTCTTCTCCATATTTCTAAGGACAGGGTTGAAACCCTGCCCTACGCATGAGATTCGCACAATTTAGGTTCAGGTCTTTGATTTTCTGCTTAGAATAGGATTTCAACCCTATTCGGTATTTGTTGCCTCATCCTTATCTTTGTACTCAAATGCAGTCAAAGCACTTTCGCAGCCTTTTCCTACTATTACTCTTAAATCTGCTTATAAAGCCATTTTGGATATTGGGTATAGACAGGAATGTGCAGCTGGCGGTAGGGGAGGAAAGCTACGGTTTGTTCTATGCCTTGTTCAGTTTTTCCTTCTGGTTGCAGATAGTCCTTGATCCCGGATTGGATACGTTTACCAAGAGGGGGCTGGCCCATAATCCTTCCCAGTTATCCAAGTATATTTCGTCCTTTATCCCCTTGAAGCTGGGGCTTGCCCTGCTTTATGTACTTATTTCCGCCATCGGCGGATGGATACTCGGCTACAATGCCCATTCCATGTATTTGCTGGGATGGATTCTCCTGAACCAGGCTTTGGCATCCTTTATTCTTTATATGAGGGCAAATCTTTCGGGTTTACACAAATTTAATATTGACAGCTTATTCTCCGTAATGGACCGCGGGCTGATGATCATTTTCTGTAGTATCTTACTCTGGGGAAATTTTTTCAACACACCTTTCACCATTGAGTGGTACATCTATGCGCAGAGCCTTGCTTATGCCATTACTGCTCTTGCAGCATTTATAACAGTATTCAAATACAGCACTTTTTTCAAGCCAAAGATCAATACCACTTACCTCCGCGTGATACTCAGGGAAAGCTATCCATACGCTTTACTGGGAATATTAATGACCCTTTATACCCGCGTGGATGCACTTATGATTGAGCGTCTTTTACCCAATGGAAAACTACAGGCAGGCATCTATGCACAGGCATATCGTTTACTGGATGCATTCAATATGGTTGCTTTTCTTTTTGCTACCATCCTGCTTCCTGTTTTCACAGGAATGATAAAGAGAAAAGAATCAGTACAGCATACGGTTAAGACCACTTATAGTCTCTTGATGATACCTTCCTTTTTGCTGGGACTTTCATCATATTATTTCAGGGACGAGATCATGACGCTGTTATATAATACCCAGGCCACTCCTTATCTCGGTGTGGTTTTCGGGTTCCTGATGTTCACTCAATTGTCTATTTCCACGGTTTATATTTATGGCACCTTGCTTACGGCGAATGGAAGTATCCGCTTCCTTAATTATGTCTCCGGGGCTGGTGTCCTGGTAAATGTTATCCTGAATTTCTGGCTGATAAATCAATATGGGGCCTTGGGAGCAGTTATAGCAACCCTTGTAACACAGATGATTGTAAGCGGAGCACAGTTAATTAAAGCCCATGCAATATTTGGGATGGGCGTCTCGTTTAAAGAGCTTTCCAAGACCGGAATATTTATATTGCTGGCATTTGTCACCTTCCACTGGGGGCACAGCCTGATAGGCAGTTGGATAGGATCTATGCTTATATTATGCTGTATAAATCTTACCTTTGCACTGATTTTGAAACTTATAAACCCAGGATTCTTCCTGCAATTACTTAAATTTAAGAACAAATGATCGGAAATCCCGAGAGACAGGGCGAGTTTAATTTCGCCAATGTAATAGACTTTTTGGTTAAATTCAAGAAACCAATTCTTATAACCACCTTTGGTGCAGGACTTTTGGCTTTCATTTTCAGCGCACCTTATTTTATACATCCCAAGTTTAAATCCAGCGTAATTGTTTATCCGGTAAGGACGAATTCCATTGCACGTGCCCTTTTGAGTACCACTGCGGACCAGCTGGACCTTTTGGCATTCGGTCAGGAAAACGAAGCCGAGCAATTGCTTCAGGTACTTGAATCTGATGCGATAACCACTCACATCGCGGAAAAATATCATTTGATGAAGCATTATGATATTGACCCGAAAACGGATTATCCGCGTACTACCCTGGAGCAAATGTTTCACAGCAATGTAAAATATGAGCGTACAGAATATATGTCCGTGGAAATAACCGTTCTGGATGAATCCCCTGATACAGCAGCCCTTATGGCCAATGAAATTGCCGCTTACGTGGATACGTTCAAAACCAAGATGCAGCAGGAACGTGCAGGGGAAGCCTTGAAGATCGTTGAAGCACGTTTCCATGAAAAAGAACAGAATATTACTCTTATAGCAGATTCACTCAGGAAGCTGGGTGAGCTTGGGGTACTGAACTACGAAGAACAACCGGCCATCCTGACCGAACAATATAACCGTGCACTCATGTCCAATAATACAGGAGTGGCACGCCAGATCAAGGAACAGGAAAAGCTTCTGGCTGAATATGGTCCTACACATAAAAAACTTTCCGACCAGTTGAAATCCGAGGTGAACCAGCTTACGGATATTGAAGCAAAGATGCACCAGGCACAAGTGGATGCCAGGCAAAACCTTTCCCATAAATTCATTATCAGTGGTGCGGTACCTGCGGAAAAGAAAACCTACCCTTTAAGGAGCCTCCTGGTGGTACTGGCCATGTTATCAGCCTTTACCTGTAGCATTATTGTTTGCGGACTTATCAGCAATTTCAAGAAATACAAACTCCAGAAACAATTCTCAAATTTGATGAATGAGAAGCCTTCTGCAGAAGTATAAGGAAAATTTCCTCTATTACACATTGATGCTGGTTTTTATCAGCGTCAATATGGTAATAATGGTGGGCGAGATCTATTGGTTCATGCTGCTGCCCTTTGTTGTCCTGATTTTCTGGGCAATGATATACCATCCAAGTACTATTTTTCTTTTTCTTGCCTTCTGTACACCCCTGAGTCTGAAAGTAGATTTAAAGGATCTGGGAGTGAGTGTGGATCTGCCTACAGAGCCTTTGCTTCTTGCCATGATGGGCCTCTTTTTCATGAAGCTCATTATTGACGGCAAATTCGATAAAAGGATACTAAGGCATCCGCTGACGATGGTGATCATTTTCAATCTTCTGTGGATACTTATTACTGCATTCGGCAGTACCATGTTTGTTGTATCCATCAAGTTTTTCATATCGCGTCTCTGGTATGTGGTAGTGTTCTATTTCATGGCCAGCAATATATTCATGAAGTTTAAAAATCTCAGGAATTACATCTTGCTATTTACAGCTTCCCTCGTAGGCGTTATCATTTACTCCCTGATCCGGCATGCCATTGCCCATTGGGAACAATTGTACGGTAACTATGCGCCGCATCCGTTTTTTGCCGGGCATGGGGACTATGCTGCAGCCATCTGTATTTTTGTACCGATAATAGGAATATTTATTTTCAAGCCGGCGGTATTCAAGATCAATGCCCTGGGAAGATCTTTCCTGATTGTTTGCTGGATAATAATGCTTGTAGGTATCACCATGAGCTTTACACGTGCCGCATGGATAGGAATGGCAGTGAGCCTTGGAGTATTGATGATCATTATCCTGAGGATACGGTGGTATTCATTGCTGCTTTTCTCCATGTGTTTCATGGCAGTTTTATATGTAAAGAAAGATGACATCATCCGGAAACTGGAATCCAACAAGGAAGTATCTGCGAGTAACCTGAAACAACACGTGGAGTCCATATCCAATATCTCTACTGACGTAAGTAATACTGAACGTATCAACCGTTGGAAATCGGCATACCGTATGTTCAAGGTGCATCCTATATTCGGGTGGGGTCCCGGAACCTATATGTTCCAGTATGCATCCTTCCAACGCTCCAATGAAATGACTGTTATCAGTACCAATACAGGCAACCTTGGTAATGCACATAGTGAATATGTAGGTCCTCTTGCAGAAGAAGGTATATTTGGCGCTATTTCATTTTTATCCATTGTTATTGTCAGTTTGTTTGTAGGGATACGTCTTACTTATAGGGGAATCAGCAAATTTGTACGGTATACCGCCGGTGCAACCATTCTTGGATTGATCACTTATTATGTCCACGGACTGATCAATAATTACCTGGATACTGATAAAGCCGCAGTACCATTCTTTGCCTGCATGGCTATTTTGCTGGTATTGGATATCTATTATAACAAGAAAGAAAATCTCTCAGCAGCGCCTCAGGTATAGCTGGTTTTCAGTTTTTGCACTATTTTTGAATAGGATTCCCGAAGCAATAATTCAATACGATGAAAAAATTCTACGTTCTATTGGTGTTTACTTTACTTATTCTGCCCGGGGCAGGTTTTGCCTGTTCATACAGGATCAGTACTGTAAGGATAATAGCCTGTTTCAAATCACCCGTTCATCCTGAAATGTATACCCTTGAATCCGGATATGTAAAATTCGGGGTAAAGGAACTGGATGAAATAAGCATCAAATATCGTTGCATGGATGCAAAATCGCTTGGCATGCGAAAGGATCTATACGTACTGCAATTCCGCACCATGACCAAAGCGGAGGATATTGTGAAGGAATTTGAATCCAGCAAGATCATAAAATACGCTGAGGAAGACCATAAGGGCCATGCCATGGGAGTGCAGGGTATAAGCCCCAATGATGCATTTTTTTCCAACCAGTGGGGATTGCATAATGACGGAACTTTCATCATTGGAAATCCTAAGATTGGCGCAGATGTTCATGCTGAGGAAGCATGGCAGGTGCAAAAAGGAAGCAGCGATATTATCGTTGCCATTCTGGATGGAGGCTGCAAGCTAGACCATCCTGATTTTGCAGGAAGATGGTGGATAAATGCCGATGAAAGCATAAATACTAACGATGATGATAATGATGGGTATGTAGACAACCTTAATGGTTGGGATTTTGTAAATGATGACAATGATCCATCCGATGATAATGGGCACGGCACCAATGTAACGAGTATTATTGCTGCCAATGGAAATAACAATATTGGCTACGCAGGCATGGACTGGAATTGTAAACTGATTGCCAATAAAGTCCTTGATAATAATGGTAATGGTTTTTATTCTTACTGGATAGATGCCATTTATTATTCCATTTATCATGATGCAAGGGTGATCAATATGTCAGTAGGAGGTACTGATACTTCCCGTGCATTAAAAGAAGCTGTGATGTATGCCGACACCATGGGGGTTACCATAGTGGCAAGTATGGGAAATGATAATTCCAACCAGTTGAATTATCCTGCAGCATATCCTACAGTTATTGCAGTGGGAGCAACCAATCCCGATGATACACGCTGCAATCCTTTTTCATGGGGCGGGGGCAGTAATTTCGGAAGCGATATCAGTGTGGTGGCTCCGGGAAATTACATCTACGGACTATCTTATTTATCAGATACCACCAATGATATTTTCTGGGGAGGAACTTCACAGTCGGCTCCATTCGTAACAGGACTTGCATCTTTGATACTAGCACAAAATCCATCATATACTTCCGTGGATGTAAAAAGAATTATTGAGAATTCAGCAGATGACCAGGTTGGGAATCCTAATGAAGATACCAAGGGCTGGGACCAGTATTACGGCTATGGACGCATCAATGCAGGAAAGACATTGAACATGGCGGCAGGAGTGGAAAGCAACAGGCATGATGCACTGGGTTTGCGCATCTGGCCTAATCCTACCATTGGAAATTTTGAGATTGATTATACGCTGTCCGGAGATCAGAATTCAACGGTGAATATATATGATATGCAGGGAAGGATTATTGAAAGCAAAAACCTTGGTAAACAAATTCCCGGCAAGCACAACGGGAATATTTCCACAAGCGTATCTTCAGGAATATATATGCTTCAAATATGCGGCGATAAATATTCTTCACTACCTGTAAAACTAATCGTCCGCTAGGCTTTAAACTACAACACACAGATATTATCTAAGAGCAATGAACTTCAAAAAAATACTTCTTCCTGCAACGCTTTCCTTGCTCGTATTTGGGTGTAGTACCGTTAGTCACCTCAGTGAATTTCGTGCTGATCCGGTAGTGGCAGATGGCAATTCAGGCGAATGGCTTTTGCCATTGAGTTATTACGATATGGAGACCCAACTGAATTATTCATTCGCCAATGACAAGGATAATTTCTATATCTGCATCCGTGCATCCGAACCTGCGGCGAAAAGAAAAATACTGCGAATGGGTATAAACCTGGGCATTGAAGTAAAGGATAAAGACGAAGACAAGAAGATCAATATACTTTATCCGAATCCTCCCAAGGATGCAAACAGGGATAAGGAGCAGGAAAGTGAAAATATGGAGGAGAGTAGGAAATTCAGGAAAAAGGATCTTGGCTATCTGGGCGAAATGCAGTTGACCGGATTTGATTCAAAGGTGCCTGCCAGCCTTTTGCCCCAGAATGATTTTGGAATCAATGTAGCAGTAAAAATGGATAGCAATAATGTCCTTGTTTACGAAGCAGTCATTCCTTTCAGGACATTTTACAAAACTACACTGGCTACGGCCGATTGCAAAAAAGAATGGATGCTTACCCTAAAGCTTGCGGGGCTTGATAACGGAGAAAAGAGGATCCGTAATAATCCGGATCCTTCCGGTGGTGACTATACCGGTAGCCGTGGTGGTGGCGGGGGCATGGGGGCCGGTGGAATGAGAGGCGGCGGCCGTGGCGCCGGAATGAATTCCACTCACCCCGGCGGCGGAGCGCCAGTGAATCCACTGTTCCAAACCGGCACCCTGAAGGTTGATTTCCGTCCTGTGCTGAAATAGATTTCAGTCAACAGTTATCAGTCAACAGTTAACAGTGATCAGTCAACAATTTAAACCTCGCAGGTCCTTGAGACCTACGAGGTTTTTCTTTTATCATTAGGTGGCCCTAAAGACAATGTCATTAAGTTAAGCTAAACATCCCCCACCCTCTGGGCGCCCCCTTCCAAGGGGGAATCGCACGTTCGCGACGTTTAGAATCAGTAATTTTATGTCTTGGATTTCACAATGTAAGGCTCAACATTTTTATAACCACGAACTTTTGCAAGTGGCAAGTCCCCCTTTGAAGGGGGTAGGGGGATGTTGTACTTGAAATACTTGTGAGATAATTCCTGACTTTCAGGCATTGACTTAAAGGTCGCTCATGGAAAAAGAATTTGTTAACTGTTAACTGATAACTGTTGACTGCAAACTGTTAACTGTGAATTTTCTTACCTTTGTACTGTGTTAGATCATTTTTATAACGGTAAAAAAGCAGGCATACTTGGTGGAGGTCAACTGGGCCGTATGCTCATTCAGGCAGGTATTGACCTGAATATCCATATGTCTGTACTGGACCCTGATGCCAATGCTCCAAGCAAACCTTTTTGCAATCATTTCGTAAACGGTTCTTTCAAGGATCATGATACAGTAATGGATTTCGGTAAGGACCTGGACGTGCTCACCATTGAAATTGAACATGTCAATGTGGAGGCGCTCCAGAAACTGGCATCACAAGGCAAGGATGTATTTCCTCAACCTGAAATTATCCGTATTGTACAGGACAAGGGATTGCAGAAACAGTTTTACAGGGACAATAATATTCCCACTTCTGATTTTGTACTGATCAATGATGCTTCAGAATTAAAGGATCACGAAAGCCTGTTTCCTGTTTTCCAGAAAGTGCGCACCTCCGGATACGATGGCAGGGGAGTACAGGCTATCAATACCATCAATGATGTTGACAAGGCATTGGAAGGCCCGAGTGTATTGGAAAAAAAGGTAAACTATGCAAAGGAAATTTCTGTAATAGTAGCCCGTGGAAAAAATGGTGAAACATCCGTTTTCCCTCCGGTGGATATGATATTGCATCCTGAGAAAAACCTGCTGAGTTATCTTGCATCTCCTGCAGAACTGGATCCTGTAGTGGAAAGAAATGCACAGTATCTTGCGCGTGAAATTGCGGGTAAATTAGGCCTCATTGGTATACTTGCCGTGGAAATGTTTTTATTACCTGGTGGCGAATTACTCGTTAATGAAATTGCCCCACGTCCGCATAACAGCGGACACCAGACGATAGAAGGAAATATCACATCACAGTATGCACAATTGTGGAGAGCTATCCTTGGATTACCCCTTGGAGATACCGATACCATTCGTCCTTCTGCGATGATAAATTTATTGGGAGAAGATGGTTATTCCGGTGATGTTTTTTATGAAGGAATAGAGGAGGCGATGACTATTTCCGGCGTTTATGTACATTTGTATGGAAAGCTTACTACAAAGCCTTTCCGCAAGATGGGGCATATAACTGTTGTAGGAAATTCACTGGCCGAAGTGCATGAAAAAGCAAAGCGCGTAGAAGCTTTGGTGAAAGTTAAAAGTTTGTAAATTTAAAATACGATGAAACAAATAGGCATCATAATGGGTAGCGAATCAGATCTACGAATCATGAAGGATGCTGCCGTCATGCTGGATGAATTCGGTATCCAATATGAAATGACAGTGGTTTCCGCTCATCGCACTCCTGACCGTATGTTTGAATACGCACGTACAGCACGCTCCAGAGGCCTCAAGGTTATCATTGCAGGTGCAGGTGGCGCTGCGCATCTTCCGGGCATGGTGGCATCGCTCACGAGCCTACCTGTTATAGGAGTGCCTATCAAATCTTCCAACTCCATTGATGGATGGGATTCTGTCCTTTCCATTTTACAAATGCCGGGTGGTGTTCCGGTAGCAACGGTAGCACTGGATGGCGCTAAAAATGCCGGCATCCTTGCCGCGCAGATTATCGGTTCCTTTGATGAAGCCATCGGCAAAAAACTGGATGCCTACAAAGAAGGCCTGAAGGAAAAAGTAGAGCAGGGCGCGAAGAATATGGAGAAGTAGTTTTCAGTTTACAATTAACAGTCAACAGTTATCAGTGATCACCTGAAATTGAAATAAATAATTTGAACCTCGTAAGTCTTTAATGCCTGCGAGGTTTTTCAATAAAAAAACCAAATGAAAAAAGCCAGAAAAATATTTTTAATTCTTGCAGGTATTTTTATTTGCTGGACTATCCTTGCATATGTCACCGGATTCTCATTGGTGATTCCTCTTCCCTCAGAAAAGTATCTGCATAAGCAGGCTGAGCATAAACCCGGGGATATATTTCGTCCATTCCCCAAGATGAATTTCAAGAAATCAAGGTACGTCGCATATGTCCTGATAGATCCCAGTGATTGGAGAGAACGGGCGCCCTCCCTTCCCAGGTGTAATTGCCTGTATACTACTGATACTTCATTGCTGGGAAGGTTAAGCAAAATGAAATTCGAATATACCGGTGGGGATATAGCCACTGCATCCAGTTGCATCCTGATCTACGAAAACGGAAAGCTTATTTTTGATTCAGCGATCATTATTGATAAGAATAATGAAGCAATGCAAGGCGGTGGCTTCGGTTATATCTATCCGGTAAAATCAGGTACTTTGTCTGGCATAATAAAACACTTCAAAAGAGAGAAGTGGCCAATTGTTATTTTATAGCAATCGGCACCACCAACTTCACACTTATATTCCTTCCCATATTATAAATACCGCTATGTCCTGTAGTATTATTTGGATATGGTTCAAAATATTTCAGGCGACTCATGTTACTTTGATAAGCTAGGTCCGCGATATTATTGGCAAGTATATATATACTGAAAAGTGTACTGTTGTTTTTATTGGTAATGTCCCCACCTATTCCTGCATTTATCAGTGTGTAGGATGGGGTTGGGGTTTCAGTATTATAAGCAAGGAATACCCTGTCCTGCTTTGCATAATAATCAAGTTCTATTTTTGCAAATGCATTTGTGATGCGGCAGGATTTACATTTGAAATTGGCACGTAATTCCGAGCGTGTATGCAGGGGAGGAATGAAGGGAAGATATTTTTCCTCATTGCGCACTATTGATTGTAATCCGGGATCTCCGAGATTCTCCGCATATACAATGGATAATCCATTTTCAAAGTGCAGCCAGTCCAGTGGATGTGGATGGATATCGAGGGTTACTTCTCCTCCATACAAATGCGCGTGGGTAGCGGTGTATTTGAAGGTTTGTGTGCCGGGTACAATCACCAGGTCTTTTCCGCTACTGTCAATTAGTTTTTCATTGAAGATATAATTTGAAATATCGTTATTGAATGCTTCAACGCTGAAAGAAATATGCCTTGAATTAATGAATATACCGATATCTTCCTGCAGACTGAATTCCGGTTTGAAATCCTGGTTTCCCAACTGGTAAATATTCGTTCCGGGATGTACTCCATTCGCTGCGATCTCAGAAATATTCGGGGCACGATATCCTCGTGCAACATTCGCCTTGATGAGAAAATTCTCATTGAAATTATAGGTGGCTCCTACGCTTCCTGATGCTCCTGAAAACATATGCTTATACTCCTTGAATTGTGTCGTTGTTCCTGTATCGGAGGGGAGTGCGCGCATATCAAATCCGGTGTTTGGATCAGAAACTGTAGAAAGCCCGGTATTGCTGAAACTGCGCACATCATAGCGAATACCCGCACTTATATCCAGTTTGTCAAAGGCTCTTTTAATGTAGGCAAATGGACCAAAATCCATTATCTTGTAATCAGGAATAATAAATTCAGTGGCACCTAATTCGTTTTTATTCACCTGGTACATTCCGTTAAAACCAATGGCGAGTTCCCATTGATGAAAATCCGGAAAGAAATATTTTGCATCATAGGTCAGTGTTTGCAGAAGCAGGAATAATCCCGGAGTATCAATCAGAATGGGGTGATTAAATTCGCGCCGTTGACTCATTTGGTATCCAATGTTTGCAGAAATTTTTCCTGCACCGCCCAGCTGGAACATATTATTGGAATACAATCTGTAATGCTGTACATGCTGGTGAATCGGCGTTATCTTATATGATTTCAATTCCGCATCGGATACTATGGGACGGAAGGTGTCTGCTTCGCTAATTTGTTTCGTGAATTTTCTGCTCGCTGAATCCCTGCTGCCATCGGGAATTTCCTGCAGGTCATCAAACAGGTTAAAACTCAGGTGGGAAAATCCCCAGCTTTTATTGATACCAATTAATGCAGAAGCATCTGTTTCGCGGAAGGCGGTTCCATATACCCGACCATCAATTTTATTCTGATAGTTACTCGCCTCCTTGTGCGTTCCGCGGAACATCCAGGTAAAGCCGTGATTGTTTCCTGCTAATCCCGCAGAGCCTTCAAAGAGTCCGTTATTGCTTTGGTAGTTTGTCATGAAACTGCCTTCAATTTTTCCATCGGGAAGTGAAGGTGGCGGCAGGATATTTATTACTCCCGCCAATGCATCGGAACCATAAATAAGACTGGCAGGACCTTTCACTACTTCAATTCTTTCAATAAGGTTTTCATCTATTTCTATTCCATGTTCATCGCCCCACTGCTGCCCTTCCTGGCGCACTCCATCAAATAAAGTAAGGATGCGATTATATCCCAATCCGCGGATGAAAGGCTTGGATACATTGGGACCGGTAGTGACTGCATTTACTCCGGGAACCTTTGCAATTCCATCAATGGCATTGGTGCTTAGATTGGAAATGAGATAGTCCTTCGTAATAATGGTTATCGGTACCGGATTCCTTTTTATTTCGGTGGCATGGGAAACTCCGGTGATGGTGACCTGGCTTATTTCCAGATGTGTTTCTTCCAAGGAAATATCCAGTTGAGTTGTGCCATTCACATCTACGGAAAGGGTTTTTGCCGCGTAGCCGATCAATTGGACTTCCATTATAAATTTTCCTTTCGGCAGGTTATTGAATACATAATTTCCTGCTGTATCGGTCAGGAAACTTCTTTTCAGGTCTATGATATGGACAAAGGCACCATATAACGGTTCCCCGCTGGCCTTGTCCCTGATAGTGCCTGAAAGGGTATTTTGTGCCCTGACATTTAAACCCATTGAGGCAAAAAGGATCAATAGAATGGTAAGGCGTACGGACATAATTATTGCAAGTGTGTTGCAAATATAAGGTAGTTTTCGGCTTTATGCAACAAAGTTGCAAATATTTTGATAATTTGATCCAATTCCTTATCTTTGACTTTAAAACCTAGCCACCCTAAACTATATGCTGCCTCGTTCATTAACCATCTTATTGCTTAGCATAGCCTTTCTTTATCCTCGGACCTCCGGAGCAAAGGGCATTATAAAGGGCGACCTGTTGGTATGCTCCAATAGTAGTGGCGCCTATACGGTGCAGGGGCAACATGTTTATGATGTGAACTGGAGTGTGGATGGCGGGGTAATTAATAGCGGTCAGAATTCAGCTTCCATTAATATTACATGGAGCTATGTTGAGAATGGGAGAATCACTATTTCAGCGAAGGATTCCGCTACTTCCAATACTATTTATGATACTCTGAAAATAAATATAGATACCACTTGCGTATGGCCGGGTGATGCCAATCATGATCATACTGTTTCCTATACTGATCTATTAGCCGTCGCTGAAGGCATTGGTAAAGCACATACGACATGTTCTGATACTTCCACTCTCTGGATGGGAGTACCGCGTTGTGAATGGCATGATACGCTTCCCCTGGGTATTGAATTGAAGCATGTGGATTGCAACGGCGATGGACACATCAACCTGAATGATACAAATGCCATAATCAGGAATTATTCCAGGAAAGGAATGTACAAGAATGCAGATGCGTGGCAATGTCCTCCTCCACAAACAGGAGATCCTGAATTGCGTGTTTACACTGGTTCGGATACCCTAAAACCCGGACGCACTCTTTTTTCCTCGGTATATTTTGGCAGTTCAGTTTATCCGGTGAACCAGGCTTACGGAATGGCTTTTTCTTTTTATTATGATCCTGAAATTTTTGATGCCAGTTCAGTGCAATTTGATTTGAGCAAACAATGGATAACTACGGGTTGCAAGGATTCATTGGTGTTCTATAAGAATTTCCCTGCAGAGGGTAGGATAGATTTCGCTTTCTCCCGTACCGATGGTACGTTTAAAACCTACGGCGGCGAACTTGTCACGTTGAAATTTCATATCAAGGATCAGATCCCGATGTCTAAAAAGCTTTCCAAATTTACACTTGGGGAATTCCAGTTTATTTCCGGCAAGGGTTCCCTCAGCGGTGTATTGCGTGTAGATGATTCTTCCGCAGTGGCAGGAAATGTTGGAATTGATCGTGCTGGAAATATTGATAATAATATATCCGTTTATCCTGATCCTGCAAGCGAAGATATTGAGGTGAATTGCACCTCCGGCATCCGTGATATGATATTGTATAATGCACTTGGCGCTTGCGTATGGCAGCAAAAATATTCCGGTACCAATACCCATGAAAAAATAGTTCTTCCTGCATCATTGCACGGAATATATATCCTGCAGGTTTCCGATAGACAAGGATTTGTTTCACGAAAAAAAGTAATGGTACAATAATTGTTTGACATTATTATAGAAAGCTTGTCATTGCGAGAGAAACGAAGCAATCCGTAGCACCAGGGTTGATCATATTATTACAGATTGCTTCACTACGTTCGCAATGACAACGAATCTAAAGCATGCTTAGAAAAATACTTCCCCGTTTCATATTCAATCTATATCAAAGATGGAGACTGGCAAGCGCCTATAATTTATGGAAGGTAAGCGGCGCGCATATTCCGCCTCCGCATTCAGTCAAGCAATACCATATCCTTAAAACCGCAAGAAGGTCACGCGCAAAAGTTTTTGTGGAAACAGGTACTTACAAAGGCGATATGATCAATGCAGTGAAGGAAGTGTTCCGCGAAATTCACTCCATAGAGCTCGACCAATCGCTTTTCCAACAGGCAGGGGAGCGGTTTATAAAAGATAAAAATATATTCCTGCATCAGGGGGATAGTGCAAAATTGCTTCCTGAGATCCTGGCAAATATAAACGAGCCTGTTCTCTTCTGGCTGGACGGACATTATTCCGGTGGCATTACTGCCAAAGGTGATGTCATTACGCCCATAGTAAAAGAACTTTCTATACTCTCCAAGAGAACCCAGAAAGATAGTATCCTCATAGACGATGCACGCCTCTTCAACGGCACTGATGATTATCCCAATATCAATGAAATGCTGCGAATAGCCCGTGAAGATTTCCCTGACGGTGAATTGAGAATAGGGGATGATATTATTTCGATAATCAGAAAATAGCTTTCAGTCCACGGTCGACAGTCGACAGTCCACACCTGTCCCGATTTATCGGGAGTCCACGGAAATTTGTGAGGTGTTCTTGTAAGGTCATGACATGTCATGACCGACGCTTATTGGAACACTGATTACACAAATGTCCACAGAATTTATTAGTTGTCATTCAGGAGTGCCTGTCCCGATTCATCGGGAAAACTCGCCAGCGTTACAAATAAACTTTACATTATTGCCGCTGATTTAGGCGCATTGTTTTATTCATCAATAGGCATAAACAACTTTAATCCGATTTTTTAAAATACCATTTGATGGCGATTTGTAGATGGATATTGATATCCGACCATCTGGTAAATATGAGTTTTCAAGTTCATAATTCATCCCTGAGTCATCATCCATATACATGCGAACTTTTTTCCCTTGATTTTGCTTATAGAATTTAACTTCCTTTAAGTCTTTATTTGGATAATAATGCCGAATATATAGAGAGGTATCATGTTCGGTTTTACTAAAATTTCGTGTAGTTATATCAAATGTATCCAAGGAATCCCTGGAATAGAAAATATCAGAATGACTATTGACATTCCATATTTTATTTATTGTATCCCAGGTTTCCTCTGTTTCGCCTTTTAAAAGATTTTTATCGTTTTCAGAAACGAAAAAAGGCATATTAGTTTCATTTTTCAAATCATAACGATACCAAGTATAAGTATATCTGCTTATGGGTTGCCAATTTTCTTTTTTCCTTCTATATACAGTTGCATTCTCAATTTCACCTGCATTATTTCTTTTATAATCTACCTTTTTGTGAATTTGTAGGGTTAGTTTTCCTTTCTTATCATAGTCAAAATAGCTTTGCTCAACTTCTGTTATCCTGTTTTTATTATCTGTTGTGTAGAGATACCTATAAGATGAAGTGTTCCCTTGATAAAGATTGGTGTATGAAAGCAAACGGTTCAGGTCATCATATTTTGTCTTGTATATGTTAGTATCGGGTATTTCATTTGAAACGCTGATAGCAGATAAACTTAAAGTATCCTGGCTTCTCTTGTCATAATGATGTTTGGTCAGATCAGGATGTATGCCTTTTTTTATTGATGACGGAACCCAAATTTGTTTGTTATATGAATGAAGGCGTGAATAGTGTGCAATATATCCGGGCATCTTGTCTACATAAATATATGCGTCGACGGGTAGCATTCCTTTTGCAGTTACAAAACCTGAATCATACTCATAATGACCATTCTTAAACTCAGTTTTAATTTCCCAAGGTTTACCATTGGGATTATAAGAAATAACCCTTTCAACACTAGTTGTATCTTTCCAAAGATTTGTAAGAGTGCCCCATCCTATAGTATATTTCACCTTATAGTTAATTTGACCACAAAGGTTTGACCAATTTAATAATAAGATAGTCATCACCAGAATAACCTTTTGGATGAACCTTATGAGAGTGTAATTCACATATCAAAAATAGTAAAATATATTGATTGTTGGGATTTGAAATCGACAGCGAGTTCGAATATAGTTCAGGCTCAGGTTTCGCGTGCCTGAACTGGTAAACTACCGCTGATCCAGATATGTTATCCGGATATTTTTAGCTTTGGATATTTTATCCAAATATGCCGTGCAAAATGGGATTAAAAATCCCTGGCTCATGGGTTCGGATATATTTATCCAAACCAGCTTAGTTATATTGCCGCGGCGAACCAGCCTCCACAATTTGGATATTTATCTTGAACTAGCCTTTATTATGATTAATTGATCGGTTTACTTTTTTGCCTTGTTTTTACCCATGTATAATATGCGATACCACCAAATATTAAAGCTGCAATCAAATCAATAATCTGCCATGTAATTTTGTGTAGATATATTTCATAAATGGGATTGAATAATATTGCTATCGGTATAAGTATTGTTATCAAGGCGTAATACCTTATTCTATAGTAACCCTCTGCCATTCCCAAGGAGAAAATAGTAACAGCAAATCGTAAATAATTGTAATACGCAACAGGCAAATGTGGTGCTACGGCTGCGACAAAAAGCATCACGACAAGAATGAGTTGCCCAATAATAAATGTGTTAGGACTATCGAGGGTGTCTTTTTTAGAGTTTGAAGTAAGCTTCCATATTAAATACAGTCCGATTGCAATTAGCCACATGGATATTTCCATCAAATATGGTATTATAGGATAGGGGTTATTTTGAGGATATATTATGTAGGAACCTCTATCCTCAGGACCATCGTCATATTCTACAATTTTTATATTGGGCACATATTCTATAGCAAGTTTATCTTGGGAGGCCCCCAAGAAAACAAAACAAGCAATGAAAAATCCAAAAGCAGTTCCTAAAATTTCCTTAGACACTTTTCTCCTAGTTATTTTTTTATATATAGCATAACAAGGGAACGAAACTAAACATACAAAGGATAAAATAGTCACGAAAAGGTACAGCATATTGTGTAAGGATGAAGATTAAACCGATATATAATGTGGGCAAATATAAATAAAAAGCCCTTGCCTAGTGCTAGCATCGATTTTACAAATCCGCAATCGAAAATTCGAAATCCGCAATCAAATCAAAGCCCCAATTCTTTCCTCTGACTCTCCGCAATAGGAGCAGGGGCATCCAGCATCAGGTCACGGCCGGCATTGTTTTTAGGGAATGCCATTACATCACGGATGGAATCGGTGGCGGAGAGTATAGCGCAGAGTCTGTCCAGTCCGAAGGCGATACCACCATGCGGAGGCGCACCGAATTTCAATGCCTCGAGTAAGAAACCGAATTTATCCTTTGCTTCCTCATCAGAGAGTCCGAGTGCAGAGAAAACTTTCGCCTGTATCTTCGGATCGTGTATACGGATGGAACCACCGCCGCACTCGCTTCCGTTGATGACGAAATCATAGGCATAGGCTTTTACGTTACCCTGGTCGCTTTCCATTTTGTCAAGATCTTCCTCACGCGGGGAAGTGAACGGGTGATGCATAAAGCTCCAGAGTTTTTTGTCTTCATTCCATTCGAACATCGGGAAATCAATCACCCACAATGCAGCGAATTTATTTTTATCACGCAGACCTAATTCCTCTGCTATTTTCAGGCGAAGATCGCCGAGTGATTTTTGAATTTTACTGGTAGCACCCGCACCAATGAGTAGCAAATCTCCTGCTACAGCGCCGCAATGTTCCAGCCATGTTTTGGTAATTGCTTCATCAAAGAATTTATTTACAGAAGAAGTAATGGTGCCATCAGCAGCCCATTTCACCCAGATGAGTCCCGAGAGACCGCGATGTGCTTCCTTGACAAAATCAGTGAAAGCATCCAGTTGTTTGCGTGTGTATGTTGCACAACCTGCGGCAACAATTCCCGCAACGTTTCCTTTATTTGCAATTGCATCCTTGAAAGGAGCAAATTCTGCATTTTGCAGGAGCGAATCCAGGTACTGAATTTCCATTCCGAAACGGATGTCCGGTTTATCGCTGCCGTATTTGCTCATCGCATCATCATAGGACATGGTAGGAATATCCGCGAGATCAATTCCACGAACCTCCTTGAAAATATGTTTTGCCATTCCTGTGAAAACATCAATCACATCCTGCTGGTGATTGAAGCTCATTTCACAATCTATCTGTGTAAATTCCGGTTGACGGTCTGCACGCAGATCCTCATCGCGGAAGCAACGCACGATCTGGAAATACCTGTCGTATCCGCCAATCATCAATATCTGCTTGAATAATTGCGGTGATTGCGGCAAGGCATAAAATTCCCCCGGGTGCATACTGGATGGCACCACAAAATCACGCGCTCCCTCAGGAGTGGATTTTATCAGGAATGGAGTTTCTATTTCCAGGAATCCGGTGGAATCCAGGTATCTTCTTGTTTCCTGCATCACACGGTGACGAAGCAGGATATTATTCCTGAGTGGTTTCCTGCGCAGGTCCAGGTAACGGTATTTCATTCGCAATTCCTCGCCGCCATCGGTATTATCCTCTATGGTGAAGGGAGGAATTTCTGAAGTATTCAGGATGGTCAGTTCGGAAACGATTATTTCAATATCCCCGGTAGGGATCTCCTTGTTCTTGTTGTAGCGTTCGGCAACCTTTCCCTTCACCTGGATCACGTACTCACGGCCCAGTTCCTTGGCCCGCTGGAAAAGCGCAGCATCATGCTCGGTATTGAAAACGAGCTGGGTGATACCGAACCTGTCGCGCAGGTCGATAAAGGTCATAGCCCCGAAATCACGGTTGTATTGCACCCATCCGGCAAGAGTGGTTTCCATTCCGGCATGTTCTATTCTGAGTTCCCCGCAGGTATGCGATCTGTACATGGTCTTAGTTGAAAGGTTGTAAAGTTTGAAAGTTGCAAAGTTAGTTATTAAGTTAATAAGTTATTGAGTTATTGAATAGGGCATTGGATAGAGTAGGGGATATTTTTAACCTCGAAGAGGTGGCATTATTATAGAAAAAAGGAGGCGAAAATCCCAGGAGGCGCGGCTCCCGCCGCCCGAAAGGGCGGGAGCCGCGCCAGAGCACATGCTCAGGGCTAAGATTCAGGTCGCTCTCACGGAGCTTACAATAACAATCCCTATCTTCGCGTTATAGCTGCAAATTTTAATTATATGAAAAATTTTCTCATTCACAATCGCCGCTTATTCCTGCTTTTTGCACTGGTTTCACTGCCGTATGCCTGTTTACCGGTCCTGCTGGATAGCAAAACTTGCTTTACCTGTGATACTTTCACTCTCAAGACAGCCATGGGGTACCTTATCCTGACCCTTTTTACGGACGTTATTGCCGCCTATTTATGCAATGTGTTCTTTAACCTGATAAGGAAAGGAAGCCGTCAGTCACGCTTGTTTTTCTCCATGCTTTGCGCCTGGATAGTGGGAATGGTAGCCATTTTTATGGGTGTCCTGTACATCTCGGCCTACCTGATGCTTGCCATAATAGTGCTTTATTTTGCCTCAGGAATGCTTACCAAGTCTGGCGGTCAGAAGTCTGAGGCCTGATTATTTGTTGGTTATTAGGAAAACATCATTGCCGTACAATCCTTAACTTTGCAACCTTACAACCTTTAAACTTTACAACTAAAAACATGTACGGAAAGATAAAAGACATACTTGCAGCAGAACTGGCAGACATCAAGTCACAAGGACTTTATAAGAGCGAGCGCATCATCATGGGTGAGCAAGCAGCTGAAATAGAGATAACAGGCGGCAAAAAAGTGCTGAATTTCTGCGCTAATAACTACCTCGGACTATCATCTCATCCAAGGGTGAAGGCAGCGGCCAAGAAAGCCATTGATACTCATGGATATGGAATGAGCAGTGTGCGCTTTATCTGTGGTACACAGGATATTCACAAGGAACTGGAACAAAAGATCGCTGATTTCCACAGCACGGATGATACCATCCTCTACGCGGCGTGTTTTGATGCCAATGGCGGTGTATTCGAGCCTTTGATGGGCGAGAATGATGCCATCATTTCCGATGAACTGAACCATGCAAGTATCATCGACGGGGTTCGTCTTTGCAAGGCACAACGTTTCCGCTACAAGCACAATAACATGGAGGAGCTGGAAGAGCGCCTGAAGGAAACCCAGGGCAATCGCTTCCGCATCATTGTTACCGATGGAGTATTTTCCATGGATGGCACCATTGCACAACTGGATAAAATATGTGATCTCGCAGATAAGTACGATGCCCTCGTTATGGTGGATGAATGCCATGCTGCAGGATTCATGGGTAAGACGGGCCGCGGCTCCATAGAACATTGCGGTGCTACGGGCAGGGTGGATATCATCACCGGTACACTGGGTAAGGCTCTTGGTGGTGCCATGGGCGGATATACCACCGGCAAGAAAGAGATCATTGAGATGCTGCGTCAGCGCTCGCGTCCGTATTTGTTCTCCAATTCACTCGCTCCATCTATTGTGGGGGCAAGTATTGAAGTATTTAATTTGTTAACTGAAACCACTGATCTCCGCGATAAGCTCGAGGAGAATGTAAAATATTTCCGCTCTAAAATGGCTGCCCTCGGATTTGATATCAAACCGGGTACACATGCTATTTGTCCGCTGATGCTGTATGATGCACCAATGGCACAGAAATTTGCTGAAAGACTGTTGGAAGAAGGTATCTATGTTATTGGATTCTTCTACCCTGTAGTGGCAAAAGGCCAGGCACGTATCCGTGTACAGATCTCTGCAGGTCATAGCATGGAACACCTTGATAAAGCCATTGCCGCCTTTACCAAGGTTGGCGAGGAGCTGGGTGTGCTGAAGAGCGCGACGGCGTAATATGATTTGTAGGGGCGACCTTTCCGGTCGCCCGAAACAACCCTTCCCCCCTTCGGGGACCTTCCCTTATCAAGGGAAGGAGTTTCGCTTGCGAAACAAATGGGGCATAATAAGACTGAAAAGCGATCCGTAAGGGTCGCTTTTTTTGTGTCAAACCCCTCCTTGCGCTCCGCGCGGTTGTTTGGGAGGATTTGTAGGGGCAGGCACAAGGGTCGCCCCTACACAAGTCTGACTTAATTCCATTTATTTCCCTAATTTAGCAGAATAAAAGGGAAGTGCTTTTTTAAAAACCATTATGAAAACCATTTTTATTTCCATTCCTATTTATATAGGCCTTATTTTGGGATCACAAACCTGCGGGGTCGATTGCTCGGGTAACCAGCCGAAGTACTATGAGGTCAGGATTATTAAAAAAGGCAATGCCCGCGTTAAGCACTATTTCACCAGGGTTTCTGGAATTGGCAATGGGAATCCCATACAGGCATATAATGATGATAGTTTATCGGAATCGTATTCCCTTTGCCTGAATAACAATTCAAATATCACACAATTTGTTTTTGAAAATTCAGGGAGGATAGATACCCTGACATTCACGTATCAGCACGATAGATATTTTAAAGGTAATGAGTGCGGTTATGTAGATGAAATTCACCATGTGGAGGTGTCTTCCAATAGTCTGGTTAAAAGTGGATATTACGGTTATATAGATGATTATAAAAATATTGACTTGCAGGTAAAATGAGATTATATTTAACCATACTCCTGATAATTTCGTGCGGTCTGTTGCAGGCGCAGAAGAGAGATATAATAGTTAGCATGGATCCGGCGAGAATAGTAACTTTTTATGCGGACTTCAACAAGGCTATTGACATAGATATTAGTGCGAGTAAATATTTTGCAAAACACCTTGGGGTAAGGGGAGGAGTGGGGTTTGGGTCTTACAGAAATAGCGGACCGATGAGAGGTGATCTTTACGATATTACCTGCAATGGCCCATACATCAAACCCGGAGTGATGCTATGTTCAAACTCGCGCCGTTTTAATCTTGGAATCAATGTGGGCCTTGGGGCATCCATGGAAAACGGAAGATTCATTATTGCAAATAATTATTGGGGTGATGAAATATTTACTGTAAACAAATTGTATTTTTATTCATTTACCGAATTATATATTTCACAGGGAATAAAATTGACACCTGATCTTTTCCTGGGCCTGGGATTGGCTGTGAATATTATAAATACCCCGTATAATGATCATGAACTCTGGCCCTCTTATCTGCCGGGATTGGGAGACAGGGAAGCATCAAGCAATTTTTCTGTATCATTGAATTATTTTATTTCACACAAATAGGTTTGTGGTGGTTGCTGCAATCAATAATTGATTAATTTAGCAGGATGAAATTGAGTAGAAGCTAATTACTATGCTAAAAAAACCACTACATCTTTTAACAGTTATAATTATCGCTTTTTTGGTTGTGAGTTGCGATGATAGTTGCAATGAAAACTATGAGCCGGTGTATTATTTATATTTTCAAAAAGATACTTTGAATGGTATTCGGCACTACTATGACTCATGTCACATATTAGGGGGTAAATCCACGATTCTTCCCGATGTGGGTTTTGTTAGTTCTAATAAATATGCCCAAACATTTCGATTTATTCTGGATTACAATCAATCGGCTTTAAGGATGGTATTCTACAAGGAAAAGCAAACAGATACTCTCCAAATAGGATATATCAATCATTTATCTTATAGCTCTAATTGTGGGTATCAAAGTAAGATGGAGATAACACAATTATCTTCCAGGACGCTCGATATTGATTTTAAAAGGGATATTCCTTCGCATGGTAATTATATTTATGTTAATGTAAAATGATGAACAGAGTACTTCTTCTCATCATAATTACATTTTGTTCAGGCAAAGTATACTGTCAGGATTCCATCCTTACAAGACTTTCAGTTAGCTATGATTTTGGCAGAACAGCAACATTTTATTTAAGAGATAATTCTTACAGTTTTGAGGGGAATGTTAATTATTTTTTCAAGGAAGGCCTGGGTGTTAAGCTGGGAATAGGGTATGGGACTTTTCATTCCTCTGAAATCAATAATATGTTCGATTGTAATTCCAGTGGTTTTGCCATAAAGCCCGGGCTCGTTTTGCGTGATCCTAAAAGAGGTATTTTATTGGAAACTTCTGTTGGATTAAGTTTCTTCCGGCAATCCGGATACTATGAACTTCCCAATTCTTATTGGGGTAATTATCAAATTAACGATAAACACAATTTTTCATTTTCATATCTGGATATTTATCTTTCAAAAACACTTTTTAATTTTTCAGATGTGAAAATTAATATTGGTGCGGGTGTAGATATGTTTAATATCTTTCAAGTGTTCTTTATCAGAGGTCATTATCCTGTTTATGTGCCCACTTATGGAAAACTGAATTTTAGCCATTATTTTATAGCAACGACTATAGAATTTTGTTTGAAAAAAAAGAAATTTCAACTCTAAAACAATAAAGCCACTCCCAGGGAATAGCTTTATCTATGAATCGCAGAAAAAAAAATTAATTTCGCAGCAGTTTGTATCTTCCGGTGCTTCCATCGGAAAAGTGCATATTCAGGATATAAATCCCCCTGGGAAGGGAAGCAATATCCATATGCTGTACATTATTGATAGCAGTGAAAATGATCCTTCCGGATATATCTGCCACGTCCACTTTATCCAGTGTTATTTCTTGTTTCTGGATATCAAAATGAATGACATCATTCGCGGGGTTGGGGTATATGTTTACATAAGCTTCTTCAGGATCTACAGCAGCAATGCCGGTATAAGTTATCGTAAATGAATCACGGAAAGGGGAGAAGTTTGTTGACTTGAATCCGTTACCGGTTGGCCATATTACGATCACTACAGGAGAACCGACTGAAGGCGGTTTGAATGAGGATGGTAATACGGTAAAAGTCTTCACCTGGAAGCTGTCCTTCTTGGTAAAATATGGAGTCAGGGAACGATTCACTTTCGTCTTCATTTCAATGGAATCAATTTCCTTGTGATTGATCCTTATATGGGTAAAAACAGTCCCGGTATCAGAGTTGGCACTGGATGTGTTTATCAGGTAATATTTTATGTATATCTTTTTTTTCGGGCCAATGCCATCAGGATGGAAGAAGCTATCGGTGCCCTTTGGATCCAGTTTTAGCTCTGCTTGTCCAAGAGCCGAATTGAAATATGCAAATAGCAGGAGTGGTAATAGAAGTAAAAGCTTTTTCATGGCAACAGATATTTATTTCTCACAATTTTTAAAAACGACCGGATGTTTTTTTACAAAGTTAATTTATCTTTTCTGCAAAGGTGTGCATGCATTAAAACATCCCTTATTGCACTTTCATCACCTTGTATATCCCGGCGCTTCCATCACTGAAATGCACATGGAGGATATAGCATCCTTTCGGCAATGCGGAAATGTCCAATTCCTTTTGCGGGTCATTACGGTTGATGAGTTCTTTTCCGGTCATGTCACGTATGATTACCTTTCGCAATTCAATGCCTGCCTTCAGGGTCTCGAAATGGATAATATCACTCGCGGGGTTGGGGTATATCTTTAAACTATTGTCAGTTCTTTCGTCAATGGGTTCTATGGCCGTATAGGTTACCTGGAAGTAGTGGGCGCTGTACATGAACATGGCATGAACTCCGTTTCCGGTGGGCCAGATAACAATTACATTGGTGCCATAAGGAGGAATTTTTACAGAGTCATCCAGTATTACAGTATCATATACCATCATGAAGTCCTTCTTTTTGAAATAAGGCTTCATGTTATCCTTAATAATCTTACCCTTGCTATGACTTACAAATTTCTGGCTATTGATCCTGAGGTTGGTATAAAACTTCAATCCCTTTGTCAGGGAATCGGAATCATGCTTGGCAACGTTAATGATCTTATATCCTACCACTATACGGTGCTTGGGCCCCAGTGTGTCGAATTTTATCCCGAAGGATGCCGAACTGTCTATTTTCAGAAGAGCCTGACCGGAAAGCTGACCGGCCAGCCCAACGAACAGAGTTAAAATTATCAGTAGAGATTTTTTCATAGTAGTATTGGCTTTCACATCGTAAAATTACCGCAATAATTATACAAATAATTAGAATTTTGCAATCATCTTACGCGTTTTAGCGTATATTTGAATTATGAAACTACTTATTTAGCTAGTTTAAGCAGTTTTTAACCCACTTTTTGAAACTTATATCCTTACTTAAATTATAACAAAATGGATGTATTGAACCAAATGGTCATGCTCATGGATAGAAAGGAAGTTAAGAACTTCAAGATCTATATGGGCAGGGTTACGGAATCTGAGGACAGAAAAGACTTGAAACTCTTTGATTTCATCCGTAAAACAGCTGATAAGTATGATGATGACAAGGCTTTTTCCAGACTCTATCATCATGAAGACGACAAAAATGCCTTTTACAGACTGAAAAACCGTCTGATAGAGGATATTAACAAGAGCATTTTCATGCAGGAATTCCATTCCGATAATGCAATGCTCTCCTTTTACCTGGCGGCCCTTGGCCATTATTATTTCAGCAGGACGGAATATCGCCTGGCCTTCTATCATTACAGGAAGGCAGAGAAAAAAGCGCAGGAGCTGGAGGATTATGGTTTGCTTGATATCATCTATGCCCGCCTGATACGCATCTCCCAGGAATTGCTTACTGCCAATCCTGAGGATTATATCCGCAAGCGCAGGGAGAACCGGAATCTTCTCAATAAACTCAGTGAGCTTGATGATGTACTGGAAGCCGTGGAATACCGGATGAAACTTTCCCAGAACCTCAGCGCCAGTAAAAGCATTAATAATCTCCTGAAGATAACCATCGATGATTTTGTAAAAACGGAGGAGCTGAAGGAAAGCTCCCGTTTGCAATTCGGTATTTACCGCGTGGTAAGCCGGGTGCTTTTGCAGAACAATGATTTTCCGAAACTGGAGGAATACCTTGTGCATGCGTATTCGGATTTTGAGAACAAGGAATTCTTCAATAAGAATAATCACGATACCAAGCTGGAAATGCTTTCATGGATCGCAAATTCACTCTTTAAGAATAAGAAATACCAGGCTTCACTGGACTACGCAGAAGTGCTGAAAACGGAGATGGAGCGCTTCGATAAAATGCTTTATGAGCGTTTCGAATTATTCTATTACAATATCCTGATCATTAATTTTTCCTCTATAAATAATTCAAAGGCGATAGAGATATTACTGAGCCTTACCGAAAGGGAAAAAATTGTAAAACAACCTATATACGGAGGCTTTATTTATTCCAATCTTGCCGTATTATTTTACCAGCGCAAAGAGTATAAAAAGGCATTGAAGTACATTAACGAACTTCTGCATTTTGAAGGCTACCGCAGCATGGATGAGCTGGTAAAACTGAAGCTTGCTCTCGGTGAGCTCATGATACGATACGAGTTGAAGGAGCGTGATGTACTGGAATATCGATTCAGGCAGATATCCAAGGATTTCTCGGAGATACTGGAGAGCCCGGAAATACTATGGGAGAGATCGTTCATGGATGTGATGCAAATACTCATCACTGATGATCATTATAAAAAGAATCCGTCCTTTAAGAATTCCGTTCGCGATTTCCTTGATAAGACCGATGCCCTGGCTGGTACAGATGAAATGTTATTCCTCTATGATACCTGGGTGAAGGAAAAGGCAAATATGTAATTCAGAAATCCGAATTTCAAATTTCTAATATCTAAAAAAATTACAGGGGACAATTGAGATATCGTTCCCTGAATGGCATCTGTCACCATTTATTGAAAATATTTTTACCATGCCTTCTTTTCTGCTATCACGTCAAAGCCGAGGAAGCCTTTTCTGATCTTTAGTGTAATAGTCTTTTTGTTTTCCGGATTTTCATTGGCATGGAATATTAATTGCTTTTCCCTTCCGTGATAATTAATATCAGCATAAGGACTTTCGTAATCATATTCCAGGTTTGTAATTACTCCTGTTTTGATAATATTTACATTTTCGGTATGTACTTCCTGCACTGCCAGATAATAATTGCTCCAGATAAAAATAAAGGCAACAAATCCACCCAGGTCATGATATTAAACATTACTTGCAAAAAAAATGATTCTGTATCGCAATGCTTTTTAAGAACATTCCTAAGAAACGGACTTGCAACAATGCCTGAAACAACCCATAAGAACAAGAGAATCCTTAGGGGAATAAAAGTCTTGTTATAGATATCCACCGTCCAGATAGAGAGACACAAAGCAACAAAAAACAAAGTAACCAGAATAACTCCTGTTATTGTGTATTTCGTTTTTGTAATGGATTCTTTAGGTGTAGAACGATCCTTTTTATTCTTCACTTAATACTTTCTTAGTGATGTAAAGGTACATTTTACGCTTTAATTACTCAATAACTTAGTAACTAAAACCCAGTGGGTCGTATCGGGCTCGAACCGATGACCTCTGCCTTGTCGAGGCAGCGCTCTAAACCAACTGAGCTAACAACCCAAAATATCATACAATAATCTAGACCTGTAGAGACGTAGCATGCTACGTCTCTACGTTACGTCTCTACTATTTTACTGCCGGCATTTTCCAATTGTATTTCTTGGAAAGTTCTGCAGGCTTTACCTTCACAAGCTTAACAGTCATTTTAATATCTTTCAGCGGACGGTCGTTACCCCTGGCTTTAGGTTGAACGGCAATTTTTTCAACTACATCCATGCCATAAACCACCTCACCGAAAACAGTATATTTTCCGTCAAGGAAAGCCGTGCCTTTTTTGTTTTCCACTATGTAGAACTGCGATCCACTGGAGCGCTTTTCAGGATTTACATTATCACCTTCACGTGCAGCTGCAAAGGAACCATAATGATGCTTCATCTTCGTGGTGTCTATCTCAGCCGCAATAGTGTATGTATTGCTGTTGGCGTCCTTAAACGTGTTAGGCTCGTTCTTGAATTCAGGCCCACCTTCACCATCGTTATTTACATCATTATCCTTGGAGTTTGGATCACCACCCTGGATCATGAAATTCTGGATGATACGATGGAAAGTGGTTCCGTCAAAGAATTTAGCCTTGGTAAGTTTTATGAAGTTAGCCTTGTGAATAGGGGTGGCATCATATAGATACACATAGATGTCCCCGAATTCGGTATGGATCTTTACAAGTTCCACATCCTGTTCGCAGGAGGTGAAGAAGAAGCAGGCTAGTAATGTTAGAACAATTGAAATTCTTTTCATAAGACACTTAATTTAAGAATGTAATATCAGCGGCAAAGTAATAAAAAAAGGGGCATATAATTATACCCCTTTTTAATATTTGAAGATCCTTCTACTTAGGCAGCAGGATTCTTTTTAGTCAAGTCTACAACAATTGGTGTTGCCACGAAGATGGAAGAATAGGTACCGATGAGAACACCCATAAGCATCGCAAATGCAAATCCCTTGATCACTTCACCACCGAATATGAACAGGATCAATACTACCAGGAAGATAGTGAATGATGTAATTACGGTACGGCTAAGCGTCTTGTTGATCGCATCATTGATAGTAGGTATCATAGGACTCTTCTTGTTGTTGTTAAGGTATTCCCTGATACGGTCAAACACAACCACGGTATCATTCATGGAATATACCATAACTGTAAGGATGGCGGCAATGATGGCCTGGTCCACATCCAGTGAGAATGGCATGATATCCTTGAAGAGGGAGAAGATGGTCAATACAAATAAGGCATCATGCGCCATCGCCACAGTGGCACCAAGTGCAAACTGCCAGCTACGGAAACGGATGATGATATAGATAAAGATAACAACCAGTGAGAAGAGGATGGAATAGAACGCAGATGTTTTCAGGTCATTTGCGATGGTGGAACCAACCTTTTGTTCACCTATTACACGAGGGTTGAAGCTTTTGCCCATGAAGGCAAGGCCTCCGATGAGTTTTTCCTTAACTTCCTTGCTCACATTGTCACCTGTTTCAGCAACACGGTAGTCAGTGATGATATTAAGGGTAGTATCGTTGCTATAAGTTTTTACTTCAGGAGCATCACCAAAGGTTTTGGTCAGGTTCTGGCGGATATCAGGAATGGATGGTGTTCCGTGGAAAGTCACCACGTATGAATAGCCACCTTTAAAGTCCACACCATAATTCAATCCGCGAACAGCAAGGGATCCAATTCCTATCAGGATGATGATACCGGACAATGCATAAAATGTTTTACGTTTGCCTACGAAGTCATAATTGATACCACGAAGCATTTTGTTGGAGAATGCACTTCCGAAAGAGATATGACTATCCCTGTCCATCAGCCATTCAAACATGATACGTGTTACAAGTATGGATGTAAATAAAGAAGTGAGGATACCTATTACAAGTACGATCGCAAATCCTTTTACAGGGCCTGAACCGAATGTCAATAATATGATACCTATCAATAAGCTTACTACGTTTGCATCTATGATAGAAGACATCGCATGTTTGAAGCCTTCTGATATAGCAAGTTTCAAACCTTTGCCTTCATGCAATTCATCACGTATACGTTCGTATATAAGTACGTTCGCATCCACGGCGGTGGCAAGGGTCAGAAGGATACCCGCCATACCCGGAAGGGTGAGGGCTGCACCCAGAGAGGCAAGGACACCGGCAATAAAGAATAAGTTTACAAATAAGGCTATGTTAGCTACCCAACCGCTCTTATTATAGTAAATGATCATAAAGAAAAGGATAGCCACCAGGCCAATGGCCAATGAAATCAATCCCTTGTGTATGGCATCCTGACCCATTGAAGGACCGACGATGGCTTCCTGTATAATTTCAAGTCCTACAGGTAAACGTCCAGCCTGGAGAATGTTTGCAAGGTCACCAGCTTCCTTCGCATCAAAGTTTCCTGTGATCTGCGAAACACCACCTGTGATCTGGTTTTCTACATTTGGAGCTGAGTAAACCTGGCTATCAAGAACGATGGCAACACAACGGTTTTTATTGGCAAGAGTGATCTTGCCCCACTCTTGTGCACCTTCGCTGTTCATTTGCATTTGTACCTGGAAGGAACCGGAATTCCTGTCAGTTTCCTTGGAGGCATTAACAATTACATCCCCGGTCAAAACTGCTTCCTTGCCCGGAAGTCCTGTGGAACGCAATGCATATAACCTGAATAGATCAGTTCCCTGCATTGGCTTCGCATCCCAAAGCATCATCAGCTCTGAAGGAAGTTCAGCTTTTACTTCAGGCCTTCTGAATAATGCATTAACCTTGGCAGTATCAGCTTTTCTAACCAGTGCAAGCATAGGTTGCTCGCCAGCCCTTTGGCCATATATCTGCTGGATACCAGGCAGTGTTATGCCGGTTAGAGGTATTTCCTTCTGTTTTGAAGTATCTTTTTTGGCAGCCTTCGCAAGACTACCGGATTTATTTGTTGTATCAGCTTTCTTAGTTGTATCTGCAGGAGTGCCTGCCTTAGCAATTTCAGCTTTAGGTTCGCCTGCCTTTGGAAGGTTGTTATTGCCTGTACCTGCTGCAGGAATTGTTGATTCAGTCTTTTTACCGGTAGTATCACCCTTCAAAAGTTTGTCAGCTTCCATTTTAGCATATAATGCTGCATCAGCTGCCTGGAGGAAAGGATAAATTTCACCCAATCTGTAAGTTTCAAAGAATTCAAGTTTTGCAGAACCCTTAAGGTATCTCCTTACACGCTCAGGATCATCAGCACCCGGCAACTCAACGATGATACGTCCGGTAACTTCGTCTTTTTGCTTATTTGGCTGTGTAACACCGAATTTATCAATACGTTGGCCAAGGATAAGGTCAATCCTGTCAAGTGTTTCGGATGATTGTGCCTTAAGGAACTTGATCACCTGGTCATTGGTGGAATTGATGTCTACCTTGCCTTTATTATCCATGGTACCGAAAATGGTAGCCAGTTTAAAATTTGGATTCAGCTTGATAAGCTCTTCATTGAAGAGATCAATATAATTTCTCTGGCTGGTTGTCCTTGCCTTGTTAGCATTAGCAATGGCCTGGTTAAAAGTAGGATCCAGGTTATTGCCTGAAAGCTGTTTCAAAAGGTCATTCATATTAACCTGAAGGGTAACGTGCATACCGCCACGAAGATCAAGTCCAAGGTTGAGGGAACGTTCCTTCACATCCATGTAGTTGTATTGCAGGAATACATGGTTATTACCTATGGAATCAATGTAATGGCGTTTTTTGAGAATATCGCCGTGGGCATATTTTTCCGCATCGTTGTCCAGGCTATTGGCTTTCCAAGTAAAAGCTAACTGGAACAAACATACCGCCGCAAAAGCGATGGTAAAGAACATAACGGCACCTTTGTTTTTCATAAATTACAAACGCAGTTTTAAATTATATTGTACTTTTTATTTAGTCTTAAACTTCTAATTATTAATGTTTTCGCTTAAGAGGTTCCTTAACGGAACGGCAAAGATACAAAAATTTGTAAGAGTGGGAATATCAGCGCTTAAATGTATGTTTTTAATGTTTTACTCTGTCCGTACCCTTGGATCGAGTACTCCATACATTATATCTGCAACTATATTTATCAATACAAATATGAGGGAAATGAATAAAACAGCGCCCATTACAACAGGGAAATCCATTGTAAGTAAGGCATCTACAGTCACTTTTCCCAATCCATGCCAGTTAAAAATATATTCAATAAAAAAGGCTCCTGCCAGCAGGGAGGCCAGCCATCCCGAAACTGCCGTAAGGACCGGATTCAGTGCATTCCTCAGGGCATGTTTGGTAATTACTTTCATTGGGGCAAGGCCTTTGGCGGTGGCAGTACGTATATAATCCTGTGAAAGAACATCCAGCATAGAGGAGCGGGTAAGTTGTGTGATAATGGCAAGTGGCCTGATTCCCAAGGCTATGGCAGGGAGGATAAGGTTTTGAAGGGCAAGTATCTTTCCCTTGTAAGGGTCTATTTCATATAGGGAACCGAACATACTCAGTCCCGTGATTCCTGATAATAGGTACCCGAAACACCAGGCAATCAGTATTCCTGCAAAGAAAGAAGGAACGGATACTCCGAGGTTTGCTGTGAGCATCAGGATGCTTTCAGTAATACTTCCCTTTTTAATGGCGGATATTACCCCGAATAGTACTCCAATAATGGTGGCGATAATAAAAGCGGAAAGGGCAAGGACTACAGTATTGGGTAAGGCAGTAAAAAGTATTTCAGACACCTTTTTCTTGCTTTGGTAGGACCTGCGCAAATAGGGCGTTTTCAGTACAAAAGCATCTGATTTCCCCTTGAAAAGCGCCAGATAATGATATTTTTCGCGATTTTCCTCAGTATTTTCATGAAATGAAAGGGGGCTTAGATCATTCAGGTAAAGCATGAATTGCCTGGGTTTGCTTTCATTCAGTCCGAATTCCTTATTAATGGATTCCAACGTGGAAACATCCGCCCTTTGTCCAAGGGTAAGTTTTGCAGGATCTGCCGGCAGCACCATGAAAAGAAGAAATACTATTCCCGCAACTCCTATTAATACGAGCAGTCCGGAAAGTATGCGTTTTAAAATGAAGCGAAGCATTGAGGCGTAAATACGAGTACAATATTAGGCAAGAGAATGTTTAAAGCCTAGGTGAAGTGTCTACTAATCCTTAAAAAAACCCCTCCGCCCTTCAGGCACCTCCCCTAAAAACAGGGGAGGAGGAGCTTCGCTCAAAAATCACTCATAGCATGGAGTTGCCGGTTTGTCAGCAGAAGTGTTCCCCCTTCAGGGGTTTAGGAGGTAAAATTTTGCAAATTGATTGCAACCCTATCGTATCTGAGAATTGAAACTGCCTTTCCCGATCAGTATATCATAGTTTTGTCCTGAAGGGCGGAAGTACACAAGGATAGTGTAATTGTTTTCTGTTTCCCAATGACTGCCTTCAAGGGCGGTGGGATTTACTTCCCCGGTTTGTGAGACCGTTACATACTGGTAATCATAGTAGCCTTGTTTCAGCAGGAAGGCTCCCTGGTATTCCTGCTCCCTTGGGACGTATGTCATTTTGAACCGCCTATCCAGAAGCCAGTTGGAAAGTCCGCCATAGATATAGATATCAGTGCCCGGTTCGGGGATTCCCTTGTAGCGGAAGAATACCCATATATAATCGGCCTCGGTAAATGGCGTTTGCCCCTGCTTGGTATTGACCGTATACTGGCCGTCCTGGTCTATATACTTGGTATAAATATTCGGGGAGCGGTCTTCGTCGTCAAAGAGAGTGGCAAGATACAGGGAGTCCGAAGTGAAGTAGCGTACTCCAATACCACGGTACCTGATGTCCGTTATATCAAATGCCCTGAACTCATTTCCACCGTCAAACAAATTTTCTTCCTCGTAATTATAAACAAGGGTCTTATTCTGGATAAGCTTTGGTTTCAGGTCACGGATCTCATTATCGGTTCTCCAATTCTGGCGAAGCACGACTTTGATATCTGTAAACGGATTCGGGATATTAAGGTCAGTGGTAATTGAAAAATTCAGTTGTTGTTTGCTATCGGCATATTTTGCATAGCTGGCGCGGATGATCTCAGCAGATACAGTCGAGGAGTTTTCATAAACATAAAACCTCCGGGTGATGACAGGCGTCTTTTCATTATCGCCGTAAATTTTCAGGATGTAATTTCCGGACATTTTCAGGCGCATATTCTGTGTGGGGAAGTCCAGCTTGTAATGCACATAGCTTTTCAGTGTAGCGGTGGACATGGTATACCCCGGGAAATAATCCGAGAACATACCGTCTATGTATTCGCTTTTTAGCAACTGACTGGGCTGCCAGTTGGCATCACAATGTATAACAGTGAATTGGTAATCCCTTGGTTTTGTATTCAATTCATCAAAACGCAAGGTGACATGTTCCCCGTTATTGAAGGACATGATAGGGTAGGAATTAATAACGCTGCTGTTATAGAACTGGACCGTACGGATATTGTCCTTGTAGACCTGGTCAGTCTGTATACGCTGATCCTCATTGTCAGTCTGCGCTGCAAGGAGGGACGGCATCAATATGAGAAGGTATACTACGAGTCTCAGGAATTTCTTGCAGTTGGGCATTAATTAATATTTGGCAACGCAAATTTATAAATTTTTCACGGCATTCTTTTCTTTCAACGTCTCACAGGGCTTTTAATTTTGCCTGTGGGTAAAAATTACCGCGCGGTATTGTAAATATACTCCACAACGCCGGAAACAAGATCCACACTCAGAGGTAGTTTAGGGTCATTGTAGGAAGCATCATTCTTTTCCTTGTTATCATCCATTCTCTTGAGGATATGGTTCATTCCCTTCACCACCATCAGGGAGGATTTAGGCCTTGCTTGCGCCAGTTTTACAGCATCATCAGTACTTACCTGAATATCATTCATCCCATGGATAATAACTGTGGGGATGGTTACTTTTTTCAATTCAGCTGCAGGATCATACTTAAACCATGAGATCATGTATGGCTGTACGGTAGGGCGGAAGAGGTTGTAAAGAAAATCAGGTACGTTTTCAGTGGTTTTCCCTGTTACCAGTACATCAACGATCCTTTGTGCCTCATGCTGGTAATCCTTTGGATTGCTCTTGAGCTGGTCCATGATGATCTCATTGGCGGGCCTTGCAGCTCCGGAAATGGAAATGAAAACATCGGCAGGTGCATGTTGTACTGCTATCATTCCTACCAGACTTCCTTCGCTGTGTCCTATCACGACTATCTTGGTGAATCTTTTATCAGCCTTTAATTTATTGATCCAGGCCTGGGCATCGGAAACGTAATCCTCAAAGCGCAGGTTCTCTTCCTTGATGCTTGCATTCTTACTTTTCCCAACGCCTCTTTTATCATAGCGCAGGGTGGAGATCCCATTGGAGCCAAGCGCATTGGCAAGCATGCTTAAGGAGTTGTTTTCCCTTCCGGGAGTATTACCATTCCTATCCGTAGGGCCGGATTCTGCTATGATAAGGGCAACTATGGTAGGTTTGGTTTTATCCCCCAGTCTTAAAGTGCCGTAGATATTGGCATTCTTATTTGTTATGCTGATTTCGCTTTCATTTTCATCCTGCGCCTGCAGGGTGTTAGTCGCGAAGAAGGCGAAAAGACAAGTGATGCTGAAGAGTAAAATTTTTCTCATAGTGATTTAATTATTTGCGAAATTACAAACAAGGCGCTTAAACTGCAAATCCCTGAAAAGTAAAGCCGTCATGTATGCATTTGCAGATAATATGCCAAAGGCTACTGCTTCATGAACAAAAGCATTTGTCCCTTGATGGATAAGCAGTAAACTCCGGGCTTCAAGCTGTTGATTGGTAATATGTTGGAGCTAATGAAACCTGTTTGCAAAGTCTTTCCCTGGGGATCAATGATCTTATATGACAATGACTCAGGAGGAGCATTAAAAAGCCGTAGTTCATCCTTTGCCGGATTTGGGAAAATCCGGATCCGGTCGGCATGACTTTCCTTTCCTGCAATTCCATTGACTACATCAAAGTAGAAATTTTGTGAGGTAATGAGCTTTCCTTTTACATAATATTTGGCACTCCATGTACCGGGCATATTCGCAGGCGGACGCGTTATATAGGTCCATATATAGGCATACCATAGGTTGGAAGCATGCTGGTAGGAATAGCTATACCAGAATTTCCCTCCGGGTGCATACCAATCCACCCTTGACGAATCACCTTTTTTCAATCCCTGCATGAGCGCCCAGAAACAAACCATCGTATCATTTACACCGAAAGTATCTTTTACCAGATATCTTTCACGCAGAGTATCGAGATTTGGTAAGTAAGGCACAAATCCTGTTTCTATCAGTTTGGTGCTGGTATCATAAGCAGGTTGTTTATTCCATAGCGAAGCCGTGGACTGGCAGTTACCCGTAAACGGATCGCGCAAACCAATATTATCATATACTTCCAGATGCAAATGCGGATCGGTGCAGTTTCCGGAACAGGCTACATAGCCTATCATTTGTCCCGCGTAAACAAAATCGCCGTATTTTACTTTTACAGAACCATTGCGCAAATGCCCATAGTAGGTATATACTTCATTGTTGTGATTAATGGCAATAAAATTTCCGAGTCCTAGTTTATTCCCATGCTTGTTACGGTCATACATTCCATCATTGGTTTTATAAACATATCCATCGGCAACGGCATAAACAGCAACGCCGCTATCAGCCTGTTTCCAGCTGCGCAAAACCATGTCCGTTCCTTCATGCCCCTCATAGGTTTTATCTCCGCAGGACGGATCCTTTAATCCCGTTGATGTATCATGATCAAAATAATTTACGATATAAAAATCCTTTCCGGGAGTTCCTTTCAGTGGCATATCAAATTTTACCTGCGCGGATAAAATTCCGCTGAACAGAAGAAGGAAGAATATAAATGTGATCTTCATAATTGGATGCAAGGTAATAATTTTTTCAATGTTTTATTGATGCTTTTCAGTAACCCCCGACTTTAGTCGGGGGACAAGTGCAAAAATATCTTCGGGGCTTTAGCCCAACTGTCGAGCAAATGTGGTTGGGCTAAAGCTCTTTTTTCAACCATGTCTATGCCCCCGACTAAAGTCGGGGGTTACTCACAGAAAGAGGTCCTAGAAAAACCACGTCACATTCGCCCTGCCGATATTGATCGCTTTTGATCCTTCTGATTTTCTGCCTTCGTAGGAAAATGTTAGCTGCAAACTATTTTGCAAACGTTGATTCCAGGAAGCTGACCATGTATAATTCTCTCCCGGCCTCAAGCCGGAAAGCATTTCAAAGGCAATAGGAGTAGTAGGGTCATAAGCATACTGAATGTTTATATAATCAAATCTCGCGGAAATGATTGCCTTGCTCAGCCAGTTATATCGCGCTTCAATACCACCATCATGCTGGTATTCCTTTTCAAACGGATCCGTGAGGGTATTGTGCTGGTCGGTGTAATAATAATTCAGGTTGAAACGTAATTTTTGTGTAGCCTGCCATGCAAATATTCCTCCCTGTTTGCTGGAATGAATAATAAAATCCTTGCTGCTGAAATAGTCCGATGCGAAATGATGTTTTGAAAAAACATACACCGGTTCCAGGGTAAAAAATGAACTGATATTCCATCGCAAATTGATGGTATTATCAATATTATTCCGGCTGTCAAATCCACTCACTAAAAACGATTTTGAATTAGTATTTGAGTAGGTATAATCAGCTCCCCATACCGGACTACTGCGATTGAAGTAAAATGAATTCCGCATTTGCGAACTGGTGGTCACCAACAGGCTGTCGCTTATTTTTGTATTGAAAGGATTCAGGGAAGCAAGGGTAGGGTCGGTATGCAATTTACTCAATACGCTTATGCTTGCATTATCACTGAAACGTGCAAAAAAATCTGATAAAGCATTCTTCTCTGTGAAAAATTTCCCCGGTTGTAATCTTATATTTTGCTGATACTGGTTGGTGATCGTATTCTGGTATATGGAGGAAGGAACAATCACCCGTACATATTCCCCAAGATCCTTGAAAGGTGCTACTTCAAATTCATTGAATTCTTTTAGGTTATTATGATTGTAATCCACCCATACATGCGTGCCTTGTCCCTTGGCAACCTGCACATAGATGAAATCCCTGCGTAATTCCCGTCCGGTGGAAATTTCATAGATGGAGCTTGTGTTTATTGCCTCATGAAATAGGTTTAATAAATATTCAACATGCGTTAAATAAGTACTTTCTTTTTTCTTTGGTACATTCAACCCAATGGCAGTATCGGCAATATTATTACGATATTTGAAATCAAGCTTCAGTTGTTTATCCGGATTGGCAAGCAGGTATAATTTTGCAAGGAAATTTTGTCCTGTATTGCTGTTAGTGAAATTATTTTGGAAGGCAGAAAAGTCCCTTCGCTGGTTATATTCCAAACCATAGATTGTTTTTGATTTCTCGGGATTGACAAGATAAATCTTTTCTTCATCATATTTGAAATTGCCTGCAGTGATCAACTGGTTTCCGCCAACAAAATAGCGGCTCTGTTCCTGTATGGCTCCCACACCGATCCTGAAAATATTGAACGAGTGCGAAAGGTCAGCAAAATATTTTTCAGTGCGCTGGTCATGTAATGAATCAGCCTTGTGAAGATTCTTTACAAAGGTCAATTCTGCAGAGGAAAGGAGTGTATTATTCCCCAGTTGCAATTTCAACACAGGATTTTCAAGGAACCCATTGAAGTAATCACCGCGTCTGTAGAAAGAAGAGTTGTTTGATAAATTAAGTGCACTTTTTGTAAATAAACGTACATTCAGGGATCCAAGGTTTTCTTCGGCCTTATCAGTAAAATCAGTGGCATTGTCAAGCTGCCTGTTCCAGATGCGGCTGAACTCCACACTGCGGGAGCGTTCAACTTCAGTGTAGTTTTTATCCCTGCGTTCGTATTCCGCATGATATTGTATCTTTAGTGGCGAACTTTGTTTTACTGCAAATTCATTATCGGCATAAACCCTTGCAGCGGTTCCTGTATTATCTCCGTCATCAATAGAGGAGAATGTATTTACATCACGGGAGCTGATAGCGCCTTCTGCTCCTATTTTTCCCTTCGCTCCGAATTGATGCATGCCACCAAATGTAAACATTTGCTGTTTTTGCGGCGCTATTATTTTAGTTACGGGTTCATAATCTCCCTGCGGAATTCCATCTTTGGGCGGAACCCATCCATACACTTTTCCATTGGCAAGAGATTTTGTTTCCTTGTAATTTCCATGTCCTGCACCTGTATAACTGAAGGTGACCTGCCAGTGTGCGCTATCGCTATTCGTGGAAAAAATATAAATACCTTTGAAGCCTAGTGAATCTCTTTTTTTATAGAGAATCCTGTCTGCTGTGAATGCAATGCTGTCACCGCTTTTCGCTACAGCATATTGTACGCTATCCCCGATTTTTGAAAGTGTAAGTTTATCTTCAGGGCGCAGGGTGGTAAGGACGGGTTGTTGTGCATTATCCTGCTCATGATAAGCATTTACATAGAAGTCCCATTTGTCAATTTTATACTCGGTGAATCCATGCAAAAGATAGCGCTGGTAATTTCTATCAGCATACTGGAATTCCACCACAATACGATTGTATTTTGTGATAAGGCGATTGGGTGTGAAAGTGATTTCCCCGGTATTATAATCTATTTTGTAATCGTTCTGTTCGCCGCGTTTCATAGGTTCTGCATCGATGTAAACTTTTTCAGTTCCTGCTACTACAATGACATAAAGTTCACCATCCTTTCCCTGCAATCTGTAAGGACCCTGGTTTCCTTCAATTCCATTGAAAAACTGCCTTTGCATTTTCCCCCTCGTGATGCTTGCTGTAACGGAGGTGAATCCGGAATCGCCGGGAACTGCATTCCATAAGCTTTGTGCTGTGATCCCCTGGACTTTTTTATTATATTTAAGAAAATAGTTTTCCGGCCGGTTGGTGAGCATCAGGTCGCCGAGCATTACTTTTTGCCTCGGCAGTGTAACGGAAATAAATTTCTGGTCGAAGGTTTGTAGAGTGGCAGTGGTTCCTTCCGGTTGGATGGGTATATTCCTGTCATTAAGTGATGCAAGGACTTCTATATCCGGAGCTATTTTTCCGCTGAGTTGGATATCCACAAAGGAATTCACCACGAGATCCTGGTTGTTTCCAAAGGAGATTCCGCGGGTAAACGTACCACTTCTGTTTAGTGAGCTATATCCGAAAACATCATTTTGTTCCGAAAGAGGTTTGTAAACATACGGTGCCTCATTGGATAGTATAAATCCCTTTTCCTTTCTTTCCTTGTGGGTATATACCTTGGAAAAATTGAATGGAAATACCATGTACTCTATCTTCACAGGTTTGAAACGATATACCTGGTCCAGCAAAACCATTCTTGCTGCCGCATAGTCTATATAAAATTTATTTATATCTATTCCCTGTGAATCCTGGGTCAGGAATTTTATGCTGCCACTCTGGATGCTTAGTGAATCAATGGAAATGGTATCGGAAGTAAAACTGATCCATTTGCTGCGCAGTGGCTGCATTGTTTGTGCATGGATTTTTCCGCAGGAAAATGACAAAATAATAATGGATAAAAAGCAAAATAAGATCCTCCGCATGTTGCGATGCGGTGGTACGAAAGAACCTGAATCCTTATGTTTTTTACAGATATGCCCTCTATTATTTTACTTAGCAAAGATAATTGCTATGAACGTAAAAAATACGGGATTCATGTATAAATGAATGTGAAACTACTTGTGGGACTGCCTGTATTCCGGCAATTCAATGAAAAAGCTGGTGCCTTCACCCATTTTGGTTTCAAACCTGATGGTCCCCCCTGCGCGCTCAATGATGTTTTTAATAATGGCAAGCCCCAAGCCCATTCCGGAGCTTTTGGTACTGAAATTCGGAGTGAAAATTTTATCACGTAAATTCTCAGGAATGCCGGTACCGTTGTCCCTAACCTCAATGATTATTTTGCTGTCTTCATGCTTACAAGATAATACGATGGTTCCAAGTTTATCGGGTAGCATGGCCTGTATAGCATTCTTGATGAGGTTATTCAATACTCGTGCAAAATGCCCTGCATCCACCCATACATAGGTAGGTTCATTCGGAGTGAATAACGAAATGGATACTTCGTTGCTGGTATGGAAGAGGTCCACTGCTTCGCGCAGGGCTTCGTTCACATCAAGTTTTACCGGTTGCTCATGCGGCATTTGTGCAAATGAACTGAACTCGGTGGCAATTTGTGAGAGGCGGTCAATCTGTGTTATCAGCAGGGTAGTCACCTTATCAAACATTTCCTTCAAACGTTGCGGATCATCTTTCCATGCTCTTTGCAGCTGCTGGATGTTCAGCTTCATCGGCGTCAGCGGATTTTTGATCTCGTGTGCTACCTGTTTAGCCATTTCACGCCATGCACCTTCGCGTTCGCTCTGGGCAAGACGTTGCGCACTCTCTAGGAGCTCCAGCGTCATGCTGTTATATTCCTTTACAAGCTTGCCTATCTCATCATTATTTTCCCAGTGTATGGGCTCGTTCTTGGCGGTAAGACTGGTGGAACGCAGATGTTTCCGGATGATATTCAGGGGAGCAGTGAGTGCATTGGAAATTACAAAACTGATCAGCAGCAACCCTAAAAATAATAACAGGTAAAGATTAATCAATGCTTCAAGGAAGGAGGAAATGGCATCATCCAGTTCGCGCTCGCGGGCAAAATAAGGAAGTCCTATAAATCCTGCGGGGTGATTGCTGTAGGCATTGCGGATCGGCATATAGGAGGCAATATAATTCAGTTTTCCAATGTGTTCCTCTGATAATAATTGTGAATGCCCAAGGGAAATGAAATTGAAATACGCCTTGGGTTCCATTCGTGGCTGTATGAGTTTTTTCTCATAGATAACAGGTTGGGAATAGCCGAGAAGTTTACCTTCAATATCATAAACATTGATATCCGTCTGGTACAATTTTGAAAGGCTCTTGATGAAACTTGTCAGTTCTTCCCCTGCTACAGGAGCCTGCTGTCCGTCGTTTTTCAACTGTGTTTCCAGGCGCTCTTTTATGGAACGTGTCTTATTATCTATCTTCTTTAATTCCTCTTCATTGTAATGGAAGGAAATATATTTTATCGTGGTGAATCCGATGAGCAATAATGCCAGTGTAACACTGGAAATAATGGAAAGCAATACCTTGGCACGGAAGGATAAATTTCTCCATGCAATGCGAATTCCATCCAACATCGATGCCATTCCCTTGGAATTTTTTGCAAATAATCCTATGAAAAGAACCCGTCCTATTATTACTAAAGCAAGTGTTGAGATAAAGAAGAAAAGTATAAAGGAGAAGGTGGCTGAATAGTATAAAAATCCTTCCACCTTATCGCTGACAATTATAGTTTGCTCCGGAGATATACGGTAAATAAAATGCGTGTATCCGTCCACATTGATGAACGAATGTGTGGATTTCGTCTGGAAATCTCCTTTTAGCGTTTCGTTGTAATTATAGGTTCCTTTCTGGGTGATCAGGTTATTATTAACATAAATGGAATACGAATAATGCTGGAGCTGCTTAATGGGCTGCAGGTTTTCCGAAAGCAATAATTCCGGATACACGCTCTCTTCGTAAAATGCTTTTTGTGTAAATACCAAAACCAACGTACCCAGGAAATTTCCATCCCTCACCACAGGAACGAATGAAAGATATGCCGGCAATCCGTTATACGAATTCAGGAAGTACAAGGAGCTGTCATCACGTGCAGGAACAGCCTTGTTCGAATTTACCAGTCCGGTGAAAAAATCCAGTTGGTTTTCATAATTTCCTTTATAAGGAACTCCCGCCGGAGTAAAACTATAAAGTTCCACATCATACTTGCTGTAGTACCCGGAAAGGTACAATTGCAAGACGCGTTGTTTCAGTATTCCCTGGGACAATAAAGGATTTTTATAAAGAAAATAATCGGTCAGGTAATTGTCTTCTTCTATCTGGTTGAATATATCACCGTACATGAATTCACCGATGGCATCGCGCTCTGAGAATAACCTTGAGGCAAGAACTTTTTGCGTTTCCCTTTCCTTGATGCGGTTATTGATAGTAAGAACAATAGTGATGAAACTTGTAGATACAATTACAGCAAGAGCTATCAAGCGGTCATTGCGTGTCTTGTAAAAACGGAAGGTGTAAAAGGCAAGGGATGCCAGTGAAAATGTTAATGCTGCAGTAGAGAAATGATATATCTTGAAGAAGGAAACAATGACTATGATCAAGCCAATTGCCCCGATGATATTATAAATTTTCTTTCTTGTATAAAATACCTTGAATGCATTGGTGATGGCGGCATGCAGCAGTATGAAAAAGGCAAGTATAAATCCTGTGATGGCTGCAAAGGCCAGGACTGTATATATTGAAATTTCAGAAATGTTCCCAAGGTCAAAGGATATCTTGGAATCTGAAACGAGACTGCGAACTACTGCATTGATAATATGTGCAGATAGAAAGACAAGCAGGATCTGTCCTATTACAAATATTTTCCTGCTGCTTTTCGGAACGGATGCCAGGCGCACGTGACTGAATATCCTGAAGGTCCAGCAGAAGAAACCGCTTAATATCAGCAGGCTTCCCAAGGAAGAAAGAATATTGGAACTCGCATATAATTCCGCATTGAATAATTGCCATTCAAAAAGCGACCTGGGATAATGAAAATAATGCCACAATACCAGTGGAAGTATTACAGATGCAAAGTATAGAAGTATCCCGTTCAGTATTTTCTTGCCTGAGAGTAATAACACCAGCCAGCCATTGATGAACATACAATAGCAGGCAAGACCTATCAGGAAGAACCAGCCTATCCATGCATAGTCATGTGCGTTTTTTGTGTTCTTGAGATTGAAGAGATACAATCCTTTTTTGCTGTAAAATGGAGTTCCCTCATCGGTTTTCTTGAGTGATATATGAAAATTTTCGCTGCCGCTATTCAGCAAGACGAAAGAGTTTTGCAGGTAATTATTGTGCAGGGAATAATTATACTCCACAGGGACAAGGGTGACGAAAATAAGATCCTTGTAGAAAGTATTCTTTTCCAGGTAATATCCATTGGTCAGGCTTTGCATGATGGTGGTATCCTCGAAGGGAACGACCTTCGGTTGCACAGAATTGGTAGTCCAGAAAGAAACCTTTAGATTAGTTGCTGAGTAGATGAAAAAGTAAATTCCATCCTTCCGGGCTTTCTCAAGGTACCATTCCTCATGCTCATAAGGATTTTCCTTCTTTGCCCTTTCCAGCATTTCTTCAGCAATGGTTTCCTTTTCATGAAGGGCAGAAAGTGCGCTCTGAACTTTTGTTTTCTGATAAACGGAATCAACCACCGGGGCAAAAAGGCTCTCGCAAAGCATGGCAATGGCAATAAGCACAAGGCCAGCCAAAAGGAGTAAGGAACGCTTATTGAGTAGATTTCCCAATGTATTAAATTCAAATGCAGCTTTTAATTGTGGCTTGTCTTGCAAAAACTACACCTAAGAGCGGCAAATTAATGATTTTTCAAGGATTGGTAGATAATATCCTGGATTTTTGTCCGGATATTCATTTCCACCAGCTTGTGGTTGGCAGCAGTGGGGTTTACCCTGTTAGAGAGGAAAACATAGGTGAGTTTATACTTCGGATCCGCCCAGACGCAGGTGCCTGTAAAGCCAGTATGCCCGAAGGTAAGTGGGGAAACGAGATTGGAAGTGGGTCCGTTCTGGACCTTGAATTCCGGTTTATCCCAGCCCAGGGCCCTGCGGTTTCCTTCAAAAGCAGCAGTGGTGAAATACTGGACTGTGGTAGGTATGAAGAATCGTTTCCCTCCGTAAGTGCCCTCATTCAGGAGCATTTGCATGATGATTGAAAGATCATTGGCATCGGAGAATAAACCGGCATTGCCGGATACGCCACCGAGCATAGCTGCAGAAGGATCGTGTACATCTCCGGTAACTACCTGATGACGGAATTCTGTGTCATTTTCAGTTGGGATCAATCTATACAGCTCGTCTTTTTCCCTTGGCTTATAGGTCATGGTAGATAGGCCGAGTGGTTTGTAAAAAAGGCTGTCCGCCAATATATCCAGGCTCTTTCCTGTAATGCGTTCCAATATCCTTTGCATGTAGATAAAACCAAGGTCGCTGTAATGGAATTTCCCCCTATCCCGCAAAGCGGAAGTATCAATGATCTTGTAAATGGTATCCTTGTATCCCTTTCGCAGATAAAGGTTTTCTGCTACGCGGATATTGAAGGTATTATTAGGCTCATTGCAATATAGACTGGTATCAAGTTTACCTCCACGGATGGTTTTCTTGTAGAAGACAAAATACTCCTTGAGACCTGCCTGGTGAGTCATTATTTCGCTGATGCGAAGATCACCTTTATTGGTTTTGGCAAGTTCGGGAAGATAGCGGCCCAGTGTTTCATTCATTTTCAATTTGCCTGATTCATAAAGCTTCATTGCCACCAGGGTAGTTGATGCCACCTTAGTGATAGAGGCGAGATCGTAAATATCATCATTCTGGACGGCCCGTTTCTTATCATAATCATGATATCCGAAGGACCTGTAATAAACAACCTTGTTATCCCTTGCCACCAGCACCTGGCAACCCGGCATGGCATTTTCCTTAAGGGCACTTTGAACTACACTGTCAATTCTTTCGAGTCCCTTTGAGGACATGCCTGCTGCTTCCGGTTCAGTAAACTTTGAACGCATGGCAGGAAGGGAGGTCATGCCCGTTCCAATAGGATAGGCGGGTGAACAGGTCACCGGAAGTTTCCCTTTCATCTGTATACCACCGAAAAGGGCTTCTGCAGCTGCGTATTGGAATCCAACTTCATCCTGGTAACCGCAAATTATATTATCCATATCCGGAAACCTTGATAGCAAATAAGGACTGCCAAAGCTTACCAATACGCTTGGTTTTTCCTTTTTGAATCCGTTGATGAAATTGCCTGTTCTTTCAGTCATGCCGTAATTGGCACTTGCTTTATTACTCAGGTAATGCAGGCTGAAAATTACAATGTCATAAGTTTTCAGGGTATCATAGAGTTTCATCCAGACGGAATCACGGGCGAACATGCTCACTGCAAATACATCGGAATTGGAATACATCCTCACCATATCCTGGAAAGGGGTTTGTTCCCGTGTACCAAAGGCAACCGTGGCGATGCGGTATCTTTCAAGGTCACGTAGCGGAATAAGTCCGTTTTTATTTTTTACAAGGGTAATTGCCGATTCGGTGATTTTTTTCTTCAGCATTTTTCCTGCTGAAGCATTGAGTTCCGGGGCAACATTTTCAATGGCAGAATAATTACAATTATCCAGGCCTACCCATTTTTTCACCATCAATATACGGCGGACTTTCCTGTCAATGAAATCCTGGTCTATACAGCCGCTATCCAGTTTGCTTTTTATGTAGGCAATTGCCCTTGGAATATTTTCTGAATAAAGCAAAACATCATTACCTGCAAGCAGCGCTTTCATTTCCAATTCACCCGGACTGAAGTATTTACTTACCCCACCCATATTGAGAGCATCGGAAAATGTAAGTCCCTTGAAGTTCATCGTCCAGCGCAGCAGTCCTGTTGATATGATAGGAGAAAGTGATGCGCCGATATGTTTTGTGGAATCATAGGATGGCACGCTTAGATGCGCAGTCATAACCCCACCGACTCCTTCCTTGAATAAACGCCTGAAAGGATATAATTCCAGTGAGTCAATTTCCGCTTTGCTCTGGTTGAGTATTGGCAGGTCAAGATGTGAATCCACATCTACATTTCCATGTCCCGGAAAGTGCTTGGCAACAGCTAGCACGTGTTCATCTTGCATGCCACGCATATACATCAGGCCCTTGCGGCTTACCATTTCCTTATTCTCTCCAAAGGAGCGGAGATGGATAACCGGATTAAGCGGATTATTATTTACATCAATAACGGGAGCAAAGTTTATATGAATGCCTATACGCTTGCATTCCAGCGCCATTTCTTTTCCAAGGCGATAGGCAAGTGAATCATCATTACCTGCAGCAATAGTCATCTGGTAGCCGTAATTCTGCGTACTATCCAGGCGCATGGATAGCCCCCACTCACCGTCAATACCTACAAGCAAAGGAATTTTTGATTTTTCCTGGAGGAAATTGGTTGCCATAACTTCCTTACCCGGACCACCTTTAAAGAAGATCAGTCCTCCTATGTGATATTTCTGCACCAGGGGAAGGATGGATTTATTGATATTATTCTTATCAGGAGTGGTGAAAGCAGCGACCATGAATAGCTGCCCGATCTTTTCCTCAGGGGTCATGGTGCGCATAACAGAATCCACCCACGCAGATGGGTGAAAAATATCATATTTTTTTACCTGTGCCTGTGAGGAGAAAAATAAAATTATCCCGCTGATTATGAAAAAGAACCTCTTCATTTTGCGGCAAAATTAACAAATATGAGTGTAATAATGGCCTTTAGTGTTTATCTAATATCTAAACGTTGAAAGTGGGGTGTTTAATATGGGGGAAAGAGGATTGATTATGATTTACTTCATGGCGGTCAATTATAATAGGAGCTGCTAGTCCTGTAAGGACGCAGGTTTGGTAGAATTATTAGGGTAGCTTTTTAAACTCCTCCGATGTGGTCTGCCAGAGGCGGACCACATCGGAGGAGTTTTTTGGCGTTGAGGCCTCTTTTGCTACCAAACCTGCGTTCCTACGGAACTTTCCATTTATAACAAACTGCACGAAGTGCTTCCCCCCTTTAGGGGGGTAGGGGGTAAAACTTAATGTATATGGATACAAGGCTAACCTACCTTATCAACGTTATTGTCCCGCTGATAGGAGGTGTTTTTTTAACTCCCTCAAGGTAAAGCTCCTTTACCACGCAGGTGAAAAAATAAGTCCCTGCTGCCAGTGGCATACCTGATTTCATATCCTTGCCATCCCAGAGAATGGCGGGATTGGTTGTTTTGAATACTTCCATGCCCCAGCGATTGAAAATATGCATGTCCACGCTGTCAACAAAGCGGTAATCAGTTAGTGGTCCGTAGATATCATTCTTGCCATCGTTACCGGGAGTAAAGACATTAGGGAGTTTATAGATAGGGCAATTATCTACGCATACGCTATTAGCCGGCGGACTTTCATTCCCGAAGGAATCAACAGCCGTTATGTAGTAGCATCCCGCAATGGATCTTTTAAGAGATTCCCTTGCATCCGTATAGTGGAGGAAGGATGATGAAATGGAATCGATGGCCGTATAAGTATTCTTTCTTGAATTACTGAAATAGATCTTATAAGAAGTTACATCAGCATTGCAGTCAAGGTTTAAAACCGTCCATTCAAGGTTTGTGCTTCGTGCATCACAGTCACCTACCGCACTATCGGAAACAGCACATGGAGGAACAGTATCCTTTGGGGCTGCGCAGGCATATTCGGAGAAATTTATTATCGGATCAACGAAACCCGGAGATCCATAGGTGCCTACTGATTTTATCTTATAGCAATATGTTCTTCCGAGTTGAAGGTTTGAATCTGTATATTGTAATACGGGAGTAAATCCAATGGAGTCCCACACCTTGGAAGTATCGGCTTTCCTGTAGACCACATAGTAATTATTGGTCCATGGTTTGTGGACATCCCATTTTAAAAATAAGCGATGGTCGCCGCGTCTAAGGGTTAGAAAGATAGAACTTGCACTGACCGTTTTTCCCTCGTTGCGCAGATGTCCGTTGATAGTGTTCTGGAAATTTACTTTATAGGTAAACTGCCCGCTTTTGGTTGCAACAGGAGTATCAACGAACATGGTATCAATCAATGTGCCGAAATAGTCACTATTAATGGTTCCGGCAGTTACAGGGATTTCATCGGGTCCCATCCTGCTGATGCTATATCTGTAAGGTCCCGGTTGTTTCAGGGTATCCAGCCTTGAGGGTTTGGACCATGCCACCCGTATTCCTCCAAAGAAATCATGAGTGGTTGTTACACTGACATTAGTGATAACGGGTACATCCTTGTTCAGGCGGGCGCATACCTGGTTGGAGGCATATCCTTCCACAAAATCAAATTGCCCCTGGTTCAGGTAAATGGCAGTGATAAGATAACAGTAATTTACGCCCGGCGCCAATCCTTCCGTACCGTTGGAATCGATGCGTGTCAGGGTAGTATTGTTCAGTACGGTATCTATCAGCTGGAATCCCAATGAGGAAGGAACACCCGTTTCACAATAGGAGTGCTGCCATTTGGCAGAATCCGCCCGGCGATAAATGAAATACCCTTTTACATTACAACTATCAGGCGCTTGCCAGGTTAATGTAATGGCACTTCCAAGTACTGAGGACTTCAGGTTTTTTGGTGCGGGACCCACTACCTTGATGTTCATGAATTTTATATCTGCAAGAGGTATGGTAGGATCGCTATCCACTGCCCTGAATACTACCTGGTAAGGCTGCTTGCGGACATGGGAACAATCAATCTTCCAGTCAAGAAAAGAGCTGACAGGGCTTTTACCGGTCACTGATTGGAATACTGCCGGTGTTATGTTTTGTAAAAAAGGCCCACCTGTGGCGGATAAAGTTATATCCTGGTTCTTATCCGGATCAGTGGCAATAACAGGTAGATGAAGGAAGGCTCCTGAACCTGCTACTACGCAGGTATCCAGAACCGAGTCTATTTTCGGCGGATGATTACTGCCGGAGTTTACAATGATCTGCATATCGCGCACTATATATCCGATCTTGATTCCGCGGCGATATTCATCAATCTGTATGGCAATATTATAAATGCCTGTGATCTTTGGAGCATCCCAAACCAGCTGCCCGGAATGCAGGTCAAGTGAAAATGAATTTGAAAATTTAGGAGTAATATAGCCGGGAACATCCTTGTCCGGTCCCTGTCTTGGCGCGACGAGTGTAAATATCAGGCTATCCCCGTCCTCATCATAAGCATTCGGATTATGGGTAAATATCTCGTTTACCTGCGCGTAATCCAGAGGAGGGCGTAATAATCTGGGTGAATGATCCGGACCGACAGTTGGATTTATTTGTAACTTGGATTCCACATAGAAAGGAACATCCACGGAATTCACCATATTGATGATATTCTGGACCCTGTTGGGGTCTTCAAATTGTATCAGGTAAGTTCCTGCACCGGCATAGGTATGCGTCTGGATATATACATTGCGGAAAGTTTGATTTCCTATCTGCGTCTGCGTATCCCTGTCTACATCTTCACTCGTATTATCTCCCCAGGACAAGGTGATCTTGGGGCGGTCAGCGCTCGTGCTTCGTGAATCCGTATAGGTGATCAGGGTAATTTCATAGGTAAATTTTGAAAGCAGCCTGTACGTTATTTCGCCCGCCTTGTTATGGGTGGCATATACTTTCTGGGATGAAAGGATCACCAGCAGTGCAAGGCAAATATAATAGCGAAGTGCAGTTTTCATTTTTACGATTGAACGAAGATACGTATTTCGTAATTACGTACAAAGACTATGCAAGGTTTCACAATCAGGGGAATAAAAAAAAGGCCGCTCTTTTCAGGAGCAGCCTTTCCTTTAAATTATATTCATGGGTATTATCTGATCACCCACTCAAATGTCAGTTTGTATTTTCCGCTCAAAGGGTAGGATGCCGGGGAGAAACTTCCGAAAGTCACCACCGGATTGAATGAGATAACAGAACCAATCGGTCTGCTTCCGCCGCCACCGCCGGATGTATAGGTTTTATCCATGATCTGGAGTACCCATTTTTCGTTGGTAAGCTTTACATTATGAAACAGTACAGATGTGCTTTTTGAAAAATCCCAGGCTACAGGGCTGCCTTGTACAACGCCTGCTGAATTAGTGACAACGTTATCATACACCTGTACCACATCCATGGAATCAGTGCTGAACATATAGTCATTGGCAGCATCAAGCCCCATTCTCAGGAAAAGATCCGGTCCAAGTGTATCATTGGCTCCACTGATGGTGCCGCCACTTGCGCTGTGATCCCAGGGAAATCCACTAATAGGATCAATCGGGTCAATGGAATTAATGGTGATCTTGGTAAGGTATCTTTCGCCTACGGTTACCTGAACCTTGTTACTGTCGGCTACGGTTTTGTTTTTATTCCAAACCTTCAGGCGGACGTAAAATTTACCGGTCTTCCTGTATACATGGGTAATATCCTTGTCGGTTTCATGAGCAGTTCCGTCACCGAAATCCCACTCATAGGAGTAAGCGTCAAGTGAACATCCCGCAGAAAAGTTAATAGGATCTGTCGCACCACTGATCATTTCGAAAACCTTGGGAGTTACAAAACACGCAGTTGGTCTTTCATTACCTGTGGAGGTTGTAGAGGTAGTGCTGGTAGTGGAAGTAGTGGTAGGGGCTGGGTCTTTCTTTTTGCTACAACTTAGGAGTACAACTGACGCTGCAAAAAGAACCACGAATATTTTTCTCATTATTAAAATTATTTAGCTTGTTTTCACTCACGAATATACAATGTTTCTTTTAATCAGCATAAAATTAGCTGAATTTTAGAATTTTCAGGATATTGCAGGTTCAATTGGGCTTTTCGGGAGGGGTATAAAACCCCTAGCTATAGAACGGACATCCAAAGCGATGGGGTTTTATACCCCTCGCCCGAGTTGAATTTCTTAACTTATTGAAATTGTATTGCAGGGTAACCGGCATCGTTATAACTTAAATATTACTTCTATATGGAATTTGGCAAAGTAGAACACGAACTTTTAGATACACTGGACCTTGGCCTGCCTAAGGATGACAAGGCAACCACGGCCATCCTCAAAAACACCAAGGCAAAGAAAAAGACCAATGTATACGTTGGTTGTGCAAAATGGGGGAGGAAGGACTGGATCGGAATCCTTTATCCAAAGGGTACCAAGGAGAAGGATTTTTTTGAATACTATGCTTCCCAGTTCAATAGCATAGAGTTCAATGCCATATTTTACAGGCTTCCGGACAAGAAGCAGATCACAGACTGGAAGGACAATTCCCCCAAGGATTTTCTTTTTTGTCCTAAATTCACAGATACCATTACGCATATCCGCCGCCTCAAGAATGCTCAGGCAGATGTAGATAAATTCCTGGAATGCGTCAGCGGGCTGGGCAAGAAGCTGGGGCCTATCTTCCTGATGCCGCATCCGCAGATGGGACCTAAAAGGCTGGATGATATTGTGAAATTCCTCAATGACCTGCCAAAGGATATAAAGGTATTCCTTGAATTGCGCCACCCGGAATGGTTTATAGATAATAACCTTGACCTGATCTTACCGGCTTGCGAAGAGCTTGGGGTAGGGACGGTCATCACTGATACTGCAGGCAGAAGGGATTGTGTGCACATGCGTTTGACAACATCCGCCGCCTTTATCCGTTTTGTAGGGAACAGCCTGCACGAATCCGATTATGCCCGTATAGATGAATGGGTAAAGCGCATCAAGAAATGGATCAAGGAAGGGATACAGGATATTTATTTCTTCATGCACCAGCACGAGGAATTATATTCTCCACAACTGGCAAAATACCTCATTGATGAATTGAATAAACATTGCAAGCTGGATCTGAAAGTTCCGGAGTTATTGAATGAGGGTGGATTGTTTGGGAAGTAATCATTCAAATATGCAAAAAGCCATTCTGTACATATTGTTCTTATTGTCATTCATTCACGTCTTGGGGCAAGATGTATTGGTAACAGGAAAGCATAATAAAATTGATGAGATAAAATCTGCTAAACAAGCCCTGAAATTTATTCGTGAGGTTAATCCGGATTTTAAGGACTACAATATCTATCCCAAGCCCAAATATGATAGTGGCGAATGCATCCGTTGTAGTGATTCTTTGGGGGTACAATCATGGGTAAAAGCTGACTTTGACAGCAACGGTTATACTGATCTTTTATGTATTATTAACAGGGAAGGTATAAATAGGTTGATATGTATATTGGACAGTGGGGACAATCATTTTTATTCAACTTATGTGATCTTGTATATGTCGAGATATTTATTTCCATTGGTAAAGGAAATAAATGGCAAGTCTGTAATCATTTTAAAGTATTGCAATTTGATAAATTCAGATAGGATTCACTGGACCGGTGATATTACAGATACTTTTTATTGCACTCCCGGAGGATTTGTCAATACTTCAATAAAAAGACAGTATAAATATATAGAAAGCATTGAATATGTTTATAGTGGTTTTCCAAGATCGAGACTTAGGGATGCCAGGGTTGTTATAGATAAAGACCTGAAGATGGATTGTAATTTGATTTATGGTGACACCATAATTAATTTGAAATGCCCAATCACCAAACGTGAATTCAGGGAAATGGAGGTACTAGTTAACAACATTCACATTTCCAAAGAAAGCGGAAGGCGTTTTTTACGCCATGAATCAAAAGTAGATTTTAAAATCAAATATACCAATGGAGAAACAATAGATGCGCAATACTTTGTTGGGAGTAGAGCACTTTCGGAAGTTGATATTCTAATTGATGCAATTGTGGAGGCTGCTGCAAGAAGGAATATTGCTCTTAGGAAATAGAGGATATTATATCCGAACTAGCCAAGAGACCTGGAAGAGCACAGAATATTTAAACGATGGATTACAGACTGGAAAAATATTTTCATGATTTTGAAGGAAATGGAAAGATTTCCTCTGAGCAAATTAGTGAAAACTTGCAAAAGCATCTTGATTTTTTGCTACCTGAAGATTATGTTGATTTTATGTGTGAGTTTAACGGTGGAGAAGGTGGAATAGGAGAAAATGGTTGGCTTTGTCTTTTCCCTATTCATGAATTGATAGAAATAAATAAGGCGTATCAAATCTTGATGGATCAGATACCGGATTATTTTTTGATCGCGAAGGATGCGGCAGATACAGGCTACGCTTTGCATAAACGAAACCGAACGTATCATTCATTTGGGCTAATGTCCAATTTTGAAACCGATTCAATTGATTTTTGCGGCGGTACTTTCTTGGAGTTTATTGAAACTATTGCCAATGAGTAATTAACTAGACCAGTGATTGTAGGAGATCATATTTTAGAAAAACAACAACAAATTGAGTGACTAATTTCAGAAAGACACATTTATTTTTTTGTACAGTGCTAATCCTGTCTTTAGCTGCTTGCAAACCTCAAGATAATCATCCCAAGAGAAAAATAATAAAACATCATCATAATAAGGTAGATGAAATTAGATCGACACGAGAAATTGATTCAATTCTATTCGGGATAGATTCTTCAAGGTTTTATGATTTTCATGTTGCTGTAAAGGCACAATTTAATGATCCAATTTGTCAGAGATTGTGTGATTCATTTAGATTGAAATCTTGGATAAGGGAAGATTTTGATAACAATGGATACACAGATTTGTTTTGTATGGGGGATTTGAAAAGTTATTCTCGGTCATTATGTATAATGGATAGTGGAGATAATAGATTTTACTTGATATGGATAACGAAAGATTTTAATTCCAAATGCTTATTTCCTGTTGTTCACTATATAGATGAATGTCCTGGATTGATTGTAAATTATAAAACAAATTCTGAAAGAGATTTTACACGACATAAAGAAGATAAGGCCGACACATTAATTTTTAAATTTGGAGATTTCATTGAATATCACAAAGTGCCGGCTGAACATATAATTGAAAGAGTAGAATTTGCTGCTAGTGGCTGTTGGATATCTTGTCCAGAGTACAAGATAATTGTCAACTCAAATGGAATGGCGTTGTATGTCGCACTAAGGAATATTAAGGAAATAGGAAGTTTTGAGGCAGCAATTGATGAAAAGAAGTGCGATGAGTTGTTTTCTTTATTGAATTACATTGATTTTGCATCACTAGATGAGCACTATCAAATTGATGCGTCAGATATGCAAAGCAGCACTTTGATAATCAACTACGATGGTGGTAAAATAAAGAGAATTTATGATTATGGCTTAAGAGGTACATATGGTTTGAGACGTGTCAATAATATTTTTTATAAATTAAAGGAAGATCAAGCGTGGAAACGTCGATAATTTATTTGAGTAACTAGGGGGGCAACACCAGAGCAAATCCTCTCGCTTTAGCCCAACTAAATGAGATTTGGGCTAAAGCCCGGAAATATATTTACTAATTTATTCCCCTGACTTTAGTCAGGGGTTACAGAAACGCAATAAAAATGTGTCAACTGTTCACTGATAACTGTTCACTGAATTTACGCCGTCACTCCGTACATCTCATCACGTAGGGCTTTCACCTGTTCGTTTTCGAGATATTCATCGTAGGTCATGTTTTTATCTATGATTCCGGAAGGAGTCAGTTCGATAATGCGCGTAGCTATGGATTGCATGAATGTATGGTCATGCGTGGTGAATAAAACCGTTCCCTTGAAATCTATCAGTGAATTATTGAATGCAGTAATGGATTCCAAATCCAGGTGATTCGTTGGCTCATCCAGCATAAGGACATTAGCACCCTGCAACATCATTCTTGATAGCATGCAACGCACTTTTTCTCCACCGGAAAGAACAGTACATTTCTTCAATGTTTCTTCTCCCGAGAAAAGCATTTTTCCTAGAAATCCGCGGACAAAAGATTCGTCTTTTTCCGTTGAGTATTGTGCGAGCCAGTCTACAAGGCTGACCGGTTCTTCAAAGTAAGAAGCGTTTTCGTTGGGAACATACGCTTGCTTGGTAGTGATTCCCCATTTGAAGGAACCTGTACTTGCTTCTTTTTCTCCTGCAAGAATCTGGAAAAAGCTTGTGATGGCGATATGATTGCGGGATAATATCGCAACTTTATCGCCTCTATCCAGGCTGAAGTTTACATTGGAGAACAAGGTCTCACCATCATTGGTATAACTAAGGTTCTCTACGCTGAGGATCTGGTCACCCGCTTCGCGATCCGGCTTTAAAATAATGGCAGGATATTTACGGTTGGATGCCTTGATATCATCCACAACAATTTTCTCAAGCAATTTCTTTCTGCTGGTAGCCTGCCTGGACTTGGATGCATTGGCGCTAAAGCGCGCAATGAAGTCCTGTAATTCTTTTTTCTTGTCTTCCGCTTTTTTATTCTGGTCGTAACGTTGTTTCAATGCCAGCTGGCTACTTTCATACCAGAAGGTATAGTTACCTGTATATATCTGCAGTTTACTGAAATCAATATCCGCAACGTGTGTACATACCGCATCTAGAAAGTGCCTGTCATGCGATACAACGATCACTGTATTTTTAAAATCTGCAAGGAAGTTTTCCAGCCATGAAATGGTTTCCACGTCAAGGTCATTGGTAGGCTCATCGAGTAGCAGGATATCAGGATTACCGAAGAGGGCCTGTGCAAGGAGTACGCGCACTTTTTCATTACCGGTAAGTTCTTTCAAAGGTTTGTCATGAAGCGACTCCTTTACACCCAATCCGCTAAGCATACTGGCAGCATCGCTTTCTGCATTCCATCCATCCATTTCCGCGAATAATCCTTCCAGTTCAGCGGCACGCATTCCATCTTCATCCGTAAATTCGGATTTCATGTAAATGCTATCCTTTTCATTCATCACTTCCCAGAGCTTTTTATGGCCCATGATAACGGTTTGTAGCACCGGAATATCATCAAATTCAAAGTGATTTTGCTTTAAAACAGCCATACGTTCCCCCGGAGTAATGTGCACCTGGCCTGAGGCAGGATCTATTTCCCCTGAAAGTATTTTCAGGAAAGTGGATTTTCCGGCACCATTGGCACCAATCACTCCATAGCAGTTGCCGGGAGTGAATTTTACGGTTACGTCTTCAAACAACACACGCTTGCCATACCGCAAGGAAATATTGGTAGTAGAAATCATGGGGTATTAAAAATATAGAGTATTTGGTAAATGATGGAATTAAGGGCTTTAACCGTCATTCCCTCTATTTAGTTCCATTCACAGAATAAATATTTTTTACTTTTTAGGTACCAAATTTGCAATCATGATGTTATAATTGAAATATTAAACTGCTGCCTTATGAGTTCCTCTATGAACAAACGCCTTGGGATCGGGGATCATATCCCTAATTTCACCCTGGCCAACCAGGATGGCAAAAAGATTGATGTTGGAAAGCTTTTGGAGGATAAAAACCTTGTGATCTATTTTTATCCGCGTGATAATACCTTGGGATGTACCATTGAATCGTGCTCATTCAGAGATGAATACGCACAATTCAAGGATGAGGGTGCGGAAGTGATTGGTATTTCCTCTGATACTGTGGATTCCCACAAGGAATTCAGCAAGGAACATGATTTGCCTTTTACACTCCTTAGTGACCTGGGTGGAAAGGTGCGAAACCTGTTTGGAGTACCCAGCGCTTTCGGTTTTATACCGGGCAGGGTTACCTATGTAATTGGTAAAGATGGAGTGATCAAGCATATTTTTAATTCCCAGATCCGCCCGCAAAAGCATGTGGAAGAGGCTTTAAAAGTATTGAGGGGACTGAATTGATACCTCAGCCCCTAACCCCCTTCCCTTGGCGAGAGGGGGGACAGCTCAGTATTTGTGATAAGGATGGGAGTGGGTATTTCCCCTCCTTGAAAAGGAGGGGTCAGGGGTGGTTATACTCCTGGAATAATAGCATGAAAACAGTAATTATCATCCAATATGTCCATTACCTGGCAGGATTTTGAAAATGTAGAATTACGTGCAGGAACCATCATCAGGACAGATGATTTCCCCAAGGCGCGCAAACCAGCCTATAAAATATGGGTGGATCTTGGTCCCGAAGTTGGAATCAAACAATCCAGTGCACAGGTAACCTCATTTTATTCAAAGGAAGAATTGATCGGCAAACAAGTGATCTGCGTTTGCAATTTCCCTCCCAAACAAATAGCTGACTTTATCTCTGAAGTCCTGGTGACCGGTTTCATTCTTGAAAGCGGTGAAGTGGTACTATCCCAACCGGAAAGAGTTGTTCCCAACGGGACACGATTGGCTTAGGAGTTTTTATTAAATTCTTCTTTTGTACGACTTCATGTTGATTCCGTAATAAGAATAAGTTCCGTAGGAACGCAGGTTTGGTGGAAAACAGCGAGTATTCCCAGCCTCTAGCTCTGCCGATTTCACTGCCAGAGGCAGTGAAATCGGCAGAGCTTAAAAAAATATCGAAAACACTACCAAACCTACGTTCCTACGGAACTTGAATCCCCAATATTTAAACCTATCGCCCATTAGATTAGAGGCACAAATTTTTTTTTCAACTTTATTTAACTTTATTTGCAGTCAAATAAAAAAATTGGCTGATGCAGGGCATTGAAGAAATTAAACAATTACTGAGTGAACCCAGGAGGGTTTTCATCACCATGCATCGCAAACCTGACGGGGATGCATTGGGTTCTGCATTGGCGCTCTATCATTATTTCTTATTGAAAGGACATGATCCGATAGTGGTTTCCCCCACTGATTATGGAGTGTACCTGCATTGGATGCCGGGGAATCCTTCCGTCCTGATCTGGGAAGAAGGGAAGAAAGAGATGGCAAAACTGATAGAAAAAGCGGATATCATATTTTGTCTCGACTTTAATAACCTTGGCAGGATAGAGGATATGGGCGAGTGCATCCGTACTTCAACTGCCATGAAAGTGATGATCGATCATCACCTGGAGCCTGAAGGTTTTGAGGATTACAGACTGTGGAATCCACAGGCTTGTGCTACTGCAGAACTCGTCTATAAATTCATTGACCTGCTGGGGGATGAAAAAATGATCGATAAGAATATTGCGATTGGATTGTATACCGGTATCATGACGGATTCCGGATCTTTCCAGTACAGCAATGTTAGTCCGGAGGTACACCGCATCACTGCGAGGCTGATGGAAACGGGCATGGATCATACAATGATCCACCGGAATATATATGATACCATGAAGGAAAGCCAGATCCGTTTTTTCGGTCACTGCCTCAGGGAAAAACTGGTGGTATTGCCAAAATACAGGGCGGCATACATAAGCGTGACGAAGGAAGAATTGAGACAATACAGCATCCTTACCGGAGATACCGAAGGCCTGGTGAATTATACCATGAGCATGGGTGAGGCGGTGGTAGGAGCGCTTATTGTAGAAAGGGAAAGAGTTGTAAAGCTGTCCTTACGCTCCAAGGGGAATTTCCCCGTCAATGAAATCGCTAAAAAATATTTTGAAGGTGGAGGACATATCAATGCTGCCGGAGGCACCTCATATACTGATTTGCAAGGCACTATAGATAAATTTATAGAAGCCCTGGAGGAATACGAACCATTATTATTGAATATTTAACACTTAATGTTGCAGGGTTTGATTTTTCACTTATATTTGGGAAGTGCAAAGGGGATAGAGGGTTTAGGATTGTTGATTCATTAATGATTTATTTTTATGAAGAAAGCTGCCGAATTAGCTCGTACCAAGTTTACCGTGGAATACATGATAAAGTCCAGTCCGGAATTTTTATATACCTATATAAGTTCTCCTGCAGGTCTTTCAGAATGGTTTGCAGATGATGTTCGTCTCAATGGTGATATCTTTACTTTTGAATGGGAAGGAAGCGAAGAAAAAGCAAAACTTCTCAGCAAGAGAATGAATAAATTCGTCAAGTTCCAATGGGTGAACAAAGGCGCTGAAGAATATTTTTCCTTTGAAATAGACCAGGATGACCTTACTGGAGATGTTGCTTTGATCATTACTGATTTTGAAGATGAGTCTTCTGTCAGGGAAGCAGAACTGATCTACAATGTAAGTGTTGACAGGCTTCGTCAGACCATTGGCGGATAATTAAAATCCTAGATTATTTGCGCAAAGGGCTGCAGAACTGTAAGCAATTCCTTTACTCCTTCAAGACGCTCGGCGTCATTAAGTTTTTCATAGGAATGACTCAGATTCCTGAATACCCTCATGATAATATCTACATTGCTGCAAGGCAGATAATAAATATCTGTAGGCGGAATATTCAGTTGCTTCAGGAACTGGTCTACATTCCACTTGCTGAAAACAGCCCCCTTGTTGAAGGCATTGATGTAGAACATCACTTCACCTCCACTCAAATGGCTCATGTAAGTATTCCCTTTGTAGGTGGCTTCGGATTTCAGTTTTGAATCATCCTTGTAGGCGAGTACAAAATGCTGCGGAAGATTTACTCCAAAGATTGGAATATTCAATCGTTGCGCCACGATGGAATAAATAATAGCCAGTGAAATGGGATTGCCATTTTTTGTTTCCAGCACTTTATTGATAAATGAGTTATCAGGAGAATGGTAATTTTCCGAATTACCCTTTAACCCATATAAGTCAAATAAAATATAATTCAGAATCCTCACTTTATCCAGCGGTGCCAGTTGGAAATTCAATTCCAGCCAGGCGTCCAGCTTTATTTTATCTATCTGGTTATTGAGGGTTTGCTTATTCAGTTCAGGGTAACGGAATTTAGCAACGAGATAAAAGCCTTCGAAAATATCCTTGCCTCCGTCCTCCGCCCAATCGTGAAGTTCACGTTTTACCTGTACAAAATGTATCCTGTCTATAATGGAATGGATGCGTGCCTGCACAGATTTTTCAGGCTCGGTCATATACCGGTCCTCCAGCAGAGGCAATACTTCTGATCCGTATGCAAGCAACTTGTCAGTAACGTGCGCTACCACTTCCTCATCCCCGTCATCAAGCAGGGAGATCAAAGCATTTATTTCATTCGAGGTCATTTGTAAAGTCTGAAATAGCTTACCAAGTTACGGATAAAAATTATTTTTACAAACTATCAACGAAAATTTTGCTGAAAATATTCTAAAATTAATTGGAAATTATTTGATGTGATCCGGTTCCTTTACCACCTTCATGGGGTTGGCATATTTTGCAGTTTTCAGAATATTTTTCAGGCTTTTGCAAGTCTCAAAAGGCCCTTCCACAGCGCTCAGGTTTACCAGCCATGAAGGCACCCAGCCTGCAGGGTCCACAATGATTTCATATTCAATTAGGATATCTCCATTCCCTTTTGGGATAAGGCTCCATCTGCTCTTGAATTTTTCTATACGTACCACACCGCTTTTTTTAGGGACAAATTCAGGATGCCCTTCCCCGGAAATATAAATGGCTTTGGTAATGGGGTCCTGGTGCCAGGAGGAACGTATGATCAGGTCACGGTCACTTACCGGGAATGGAACAGATGTGTATTGATAATAAAATACTTCGTTGCCATTCTTTTTCAATTCATGCGCCTCCTTGCAATGATAAACCCAGTCCTTGAATCCGGGCACATCACGCAATAAAGCCATTACTGAATTCAGGCTGGCGTGTATGAGTACTTCCGCTTTCAGTTCATTGAGGCTGCTACCGCTTATTGCACGAGTAAATACCTTTATCCCATCCTTGTTTTTCTGGAGTTTCCAGGCATCACCTTGTCCCGCAAAAGTTATCAATTGCAAAAACAGGAGTGGAATTAAAAATACAATACATCGTGCACTGCGCATTACATGGAAATTATTTTGGAAAGTTTTTCCTTCTGCCAGTCAGTCCATGTTTTGGAGTGAACGTAATCGCTTATATATTTTTTAGCATCATCCTGTTTGATGAAATAACCTAGTGTTTCAGCCGCAGGACCACTGAGTCTTCCGTTATTACTCAGGTATGCGTCAATAATATTTCCGATGGCTTCACTACTGAAGTTGTTCATGCTTTGGAGTGTCCTGATAGCTACAACACGGGTGCGGAACTCATAGGATGGGGATGCATAATTTGTCAGTTCTGCCAGTGCAGCAGTAAGGGGCGGAGATGATTCTTTACCAGTTCCCTGGCGATGTTCTTCGAATTGAATTTTTATCTTCAACCATTCAATGCGAAGGCTATGATCGGGACCATATTGTTTATCGGTAAGCTCCAGGTATTTTCCTGTTTTTTCAGGATTATCCTGGCATAATTTTATAAGGGCAATCTCAGTGATTTTATAAGAGGAATCCTTTAAAAGATTTTCGCAATCAGGAATAAATTCCTGAGCAATCTTCTTCATATTCTGCAGGGCAGTCATGCGGATCTTCACATCCTTGTCATGCAAAGCATCAGCGATTATTTTCTTGCATTGGGCATCATTTTCATTTGCAATTTGCGTCAGTATTTCTGAACGTGTTGCATGGAAAGTTTCCCTGTTATATACGCTAAGAAGTGTTGCCTTTTTCTGGCTCATTGGGAATTCTTTCATGGCTACCAGTGCATCATAGCGGTCTATCATGTTCTTTGCATGAAGTGCTTGTCCTTCCAGCATGGCAAAAGGCTTGCTGAAGTTTACTTTTTTGAGGATATAACTGTTCGGGTCAAACAGGATAAAATCTATCGGCTTGTTTCCATAATTCGGTATATGATATACATGATAATCTTCCTGCACTATTTCCTGCTGAGAACTCATGGTTCCATCTGTATAATGCACTTCCACTGTGATAGGCATCTTGAATAAACCGGTAACTTCATTGCGCTCCTGTACCTGCGTAACATTAATAATTGTTTCAGTATGTGCCGGATCCTGCAGGAAGTTTACCTTGTATTCAGGTTCTCCACCCCTGTACAACCACTCATCAAAAAACCAGTCCAGGTTCAGTCCGAGTACATCATGGAAGGCAACATAGAAATCATACGTTTCTACGCTTCCGAAAGCATGTTTATTCAGGTAATAAGTAACTGTACGATCATAATCTTCCTTTCCTACTACATACTTGAGCATATCCAGTACAAAAGATCCTTTCTGGTAGATCCTTCCGGTTCCTGCTCCCGTATAAACGATAGGATTTTTATTATCCCTTGACATGGCAAGCGCAGTATTTGCCTCGTTGCGTTTATCCCATTGGTAATAGTCCTCACCAAAAATATGATGGTTGGCAAGCTTGCCATAATGAGTGGCAAAACTTTCCTGTAACCAGATGGCAGTAGGACCGCGGCCCGTTACGTAATCACCAAACCACTGGTGAGCCATTTCATGGGCATTAACACCAACATAATTCTTATCCAGGTATTCGCGTTTGTCTACATAATAGAAGTCACCGTAAATGGTAGCGCTTGTATTTTCCATGGCGCCATAAAGGAAATTCTGGACAGGTATCTGGCTATATGCCCCCCATGGATATTTTACCCCGGTTTCCTTTTCGAGGAAGTCCATGATCTTAGCGGTATATCTGTAAGTAGGTTCCAGGCCTTCTTTTTTATCGGCGTAGTACCAGTTGTTGAGCGGGGTTCCATCGGCGGCTTTATCAGTAGAAATTTCATATTCCCCGATTCCAAGCATCACCAGGTAAAAAGCCATTGGGTGTTCCATGGCATAATGCCATGTCTTGGTGCCATCGGCATTTGCCTTTTCCTCAAGCTTTTTGCCATTGCCCAAGACCTTGTATTTTTTATCAATGGTCACTACTTCTTCGCAGATCAGTTTATCGTCCGGATCATCATAAGATGGGATCCAGTAGCGATTGTCAATACCTTCGCCCTGGGTCCATATTTGCTTGCGGCTGATGTTTTTAGGATCATCCCAACCAATAAAGTAAATGCCTTTTTTAGGGGTAGCTTCATATTCTATGGTAATTGAATGCTTTGAATTCCAGGGTAATGCCTTGGCAAAGTGCATGGTTAATCCTTCCTTGCTGGTTGTGTATTTACAATCAGCGTTATCAAGCATTACTTTCTTGAGGCGTATTTCCGGAGCATCCAGGAAAAGGGTATCTATGGAAGACCTGATAGGAGTGAAGGTATAGGTCACTTTTCCGATAACAATTCCTTTTTCAGGCTGGAAACGGATATCGGCGATCATCCTTTCCATGTCTGTATTATGCTCCCTGGCGTGGGCCGTCGGGTCATTCAAATAGGATTTGTAAGTGGATTGAGTCTGGCCAAGGACGCCTCCCAGGCAGATGAAACTCAAGGCAAGTGTGCTGATAATCTTATACATATAAAACAATAAAAATATTTTTACAAATTATAAACTCAAAAATTTGGTTAATCGAAAAAATCATTAACTTTACTTGAAATTTGAGTTTTTATGGAAAGTTATGCAATTTACGTTATTGCTGCGGTTGCCGTAGTAATAATGGTGATTTTTGGCACAGCTTACGTAATGCACACGAGAGAGAACCAGTAGAAATTACGTTACGTTGCCCAGATCACCTTCGAAATGAACAGGATTTACCAACTTGTCCCAGTGTTTAAAATAGATATTTGAAAAGGCTTTATTTTAAGGCCCGGAGATTCTTTTGACCCCATTTTTAAAATACTGTTTCGTTTGATTTTTAATTCCTAGTTTTGAAGCAAAGAATTATACTGCTTTGCATTCACATTATCAGGTTTTAGGACTTATGTCGGGCACCTCCATGGACGGTGTAGATATGGCCATTTGTATTTTTGAACTCGACGAAAACGGCTGGAGCTATGAAATACTGGCGGCAGACTGCATTCCATACGCATCCGATTGGAAACAAAAACTTTCCAACGCCAAGGATCTTTCGGGTATAGATCTCCTTTATTTAAACAATGAATACGGTACTTTCCTGGGGAATCTTTGCAAGGAGTTCCTCAGCAGGGAAGGAATGACCGCACAATTGATCTCTTCCCACGGGCATACTGTTTTTCATGAGCCAGCAAAGGGAGTATCCTTTCAACTGGGTTCCGGACCAGCTATTGTAGCAGCTACCGGTTTGCCTGTAGTCTGCGATTACCGATCGCTGGATGTTTGCCTGGGAGGACAAGGGGCACCGTTGGTACCGATAGGGGATGAGTTATTATTCGGGCAATATGAATTCTGCCTGAACCTTGGGGGCATTGCCAATATATCTTATACAAAATACAAGACACGCAGGGCCTATGATGTTTGTCCTTGTAATTTATTATTGAACTACTTTGCGGAATTGCAGGGCCAGTCCTTTGATAGAAACGGGGACATGGCAAGGCAGGGCAAGATCTCAGAAGGATTGCTGACTGAACTTGATGCATGGGAATATTATGCAATCCCTGCCCCTAAATCACTGGATAAGGAAGAACTGTTCGCCACTTTATTGCCAATTATTAACGGATATAAAATCTCCATCAATGATAAGCTGGCTACCCTGACGGAGCATATAGCCAAAAGGATCGTTGCAGATATTGAAGAGCAGGTTATCACCGATGTAGAAAAAGCAAAAGTGCTGGTAAGCGGAGGAGGGACATTCAATTCATTTCTCATTGACAAATTGAATACCAGTGATAAAGTTGAATTTGTAATTCCATCAGATCAAATTATTAACTTCAAGGAGGCACTTATCTTTTCATTTCTCGGTTTATTAAGGGTGTTGAATAAAACCAATACGCTCGCCAGTGTTACAGGTGCCAATACCGATACCAGCAGCGGCGCAGTGTACAGGATAAAAAGCTGATACCGGATGAAAAATATTCTTGCCGTAATGATTGTTTGTTTTGCACTGAATTGTCAGGCTCAGGATAATCTATTGGGTCCTAAAACACCAAAGAGTTTCCTGGGTATTTCTGCAGGAATATCATCGCCGCTCGGTACTTTTTCCAGACATAATATCATAGATTATTTTCTTTATTCACCTTCCTTTCAAAAATCATTGCAGGTGCCTTCTTCCAATCAGGGTTTTGCAAATAATGGCTTTAATATTTCCGGGGACGGGGTTTTTTATCTGTCTGAAAATTTCGGTATGAGCATGTCCATTATGTATGCTGAGAATGCCTTTTATACCAAGCCCTTTGAAAATGATTTTCATAATACCAATATACAGTATCCACCCTTATCGGGAAGTTTTACAGCAACATCTTATTCCCATTTCGCGTTCATGCTGGGACCGGTGGCAGGCCTGGAACTTTCTGATCAATTATCGGTGGATGTGAGAGCAATGCTTGGGCTTCTGACTACTTCTTTCCCGACACAGGATATTGTACAAACCCTGAATGATTCAGCGACCACAGATCCTATCCGTTCTCATTTCCATGTTGAGGCGCCATCATCCACTACAGTATGTTTTGTACTGGGAGGATTTATGCGCTATCATCCTAAATTTGGCGAGGGCAAAACAAGCATCCATAAAAAGAGATTCAAACAAAAAGAAGAAGCGCCCAAAAATTATCAGATCAGCTTTTTCTTCCATCCCGAGTTTATTCTTTCCAGCCAGGTATTTGAAACTTCCATGTACGAGGCAGATGAGTATAATAATTCTTCCAGGAATGTTACCAGCCCTGTATTTAACCTTACATTCAACCAGCCGGTTAATCTCCTGCATTTTTCCATAGGCATTGCCTATGAGTTTAAATGATGATCCTGCGGATTGTGAAATAATCCCACCTGATACAGGTATTTGTATTTTCAGTAACCCCCGACTTTAGTCGGGGGAAATAGAGCAAAAATATTTCGGGCTTTAGCCCAACTGTTCCGTCTTTAATTTGGGCTAAAGCCCCAATTTCTGAAGAGTGTTTTATCCCCCCGACTAAAGTCGCGGGTTACTGAAGAAAATGATCATTTTTCACCCAAACCCAAAAATAACAAAGGCCACCGAATAGGCAGCCTTTATTATTTCGTATTTAGTTTTTAAATTTTATGCAAGGTTCTCAATAACGATGGCAGATGCTCCGCCGCCGCCATTGCAAATACCTACCACTCCATATTTTCCGCCTTTTTGTTTCAATACGGAAGTAAGCGTAACCACTATGCGGGAACCGCTGGATCCAAGTGGATGGCCGAGACTAACTGCGCCACCGTATACATTCACTTTCGCAGGATCAAGTTCGAGTAATTTATTATTGGCAAGGGACACTACGGAGAATGCTTCGTTGATCTCAAAGAAATCGATTTGGTCCTTGGTTAGTCCTGCCTTCTTTATTGCTTTCTGGATAGCGCCTACCGGTGCGGTAGTAAAGTTTTCAGGCTCCTGTTCGTTATCCGCATAAGCGAGGATACGGGCGAGTGGCTTGATGCCAAGTTCTTCTGCTTTTTCCTTGCTCATCAATACTACAGCGGAAGCCCCGTCATTCAATGCCGAAGCATTGGCAGCAGTTACTGTTCCGTCTTTCTGGAATACCGGTTTCAATCCCGGGATCTTGTTGAATTTCCAGCACATTGGGATCCTAAGCTTAGAATTCCACGTGGACAAGTTGTCGCG
>JADMIO010996539.1_pt1 | contig 92438 bp, 81 predicted proteins | sample 8958161 | NCBI WGS metagenome assembly JADMIO01 (sample SAMN16585339, study PRJNA669376) | soil metagenome | isolation source: Crop rotation soil | place: USA: Cullars Rotation, Alabama | collected 2011
CGCGACAACTTGTCCACGTGGAATTCTAAGCTTAGGATCCCAATGTGCTGGAAAGGGGTTCAACTGATCGCGCAGCAGGCGGAAGTAGGCATCGGAGTAGAGATTGCCCGAGTAAGCGCTCGTCGGGCGCAGCGCGTCGGCTTCGATGATGTCGAATTTTCTGGCGGCACGCCGCAGGAACAGGCGGCCATCGCCGACGATGTGCTCGATGCGCGGATCGTCCAGGATGCCGAGCACGCCGGGGTAGCCGGTCGTGCGCGACAGCGTGCGCAGCGTTTCGAGCTGCGGCCTGATGATTTCAATCGACGCGATGTGCTCGATCTCTTGACGGCCGGCTAACGCGAACAGCGTATCGCCTGACCCGAGACCAATGACCGCCGCTTGTGTCGGATTCGGATGCACGAACGCCGGCAGCGCGCCGAGCACCGTATGCACGTCGCCATACGGAATCCAGCTCTGGCCGAGGCCGTTGACGTAAACCACCACCCGGCGGAAGTCCGGCCGCTCCGCTTTCAGCACGGAGAGCCCCGTTCCGTCTTCGGCAACCAGGATGCTCGCGGGGGCCGTGCCGTGCAGCCTGGCCCAAAGCAACGCGCCGGCCGGCATCGAGACGATGGTGGCCACGATGCCGGCGGCGGCGGCCGCGTAGACGACGGTCCGGGCACGCGCCGTCGCGCCGCGCGTGCCCTCGCGAATCGCCAGAACACCGAAGACGGTGCTCAGCACCACGAGGAGCTTCAATGTTCCAGACGTGCCGATCCCGTCGAGGAGCAGCCACCCGGTGATGAACGCGCCGAGCGCGCTGCCGACGATGTTCGCGGCCAGAAGCAGCCCGACCCGGCGGCCGAGCCGGGTGAGATCGGTCTGCACCGCGCGCTGCATCAACGGAAAACTGAGCCCCGAAAGAAACGTCGGCGGACCGATGAGCGCGGCTGGAAGCAAGACATACAGCCGGGCGAAACTCCACAGGCTGCCGCCAGCCGCGGGTCCCTTGCCGGCCAGCACATCGCGCAGCGTGCTCACCGCGCCGCGAATATCGATCGCGTCGTAGCCGCGGAAGTATGCGCCGAACCAGTCGAGCGCATGCGAATGCCCGAGCAGGGCGAGAAACACGACGAGGCTCAACGCCGCGTAGACGCCGACACTGAATTGCGCGGCGAAGAACCCGAGCGCCGGCCGCCGCGTGCGTCGCGCCACGGCGCTGCCGCAGGCGGCACCCAACCCGATGCCTGCCAGGTAGAGCGCCAGCAGCGTGCCGAAGGTGAACGATGTCGACTTCAACATCACGCCGAGCATGCGAAACCACAGGATCTCGAGCGACAGCGCGATGAAACCGGTCAGCGTGAACAGGCCTGCCCAGGCGGTAAACGGCAGCGGCGAGGCGATCGACACCGCCGGCTGCGAAATCCGGGCATCGGCGATTGGCGTGGCGACAGCCGTCGGGACGCGACTCGCGTCCTCGAAGCTGCGTTCCGGCCGGGCGAGCGCGATGGGCAGCGCCGCCGCCGCACAGGTGAGATTCAGAGCCGCCGCGATGACGACCGTTCCCGGCAGTCCGGCCTGCGGCAGCAGTAGCCAGGTGGTCGTGACCGCGCCCAGCGCCGCGCCGAGCGTGTTCGCGCCGTAGAGCCATCCGACCGTCGATGCGGCGCGGTCCACGTCGCTCGTCAGCCCGCGCGCCAGCAGCGGCAGCGACGCGCCCATGAGCGAGGTGGGCCAGAGCAGCGCGGCCACGAGCAGAACGGCCGTCGCGCTCAGGCCGATATCGATGTGGCCGAGGCGCTGATAGAGAACGTCGTAGAGGAATGTGTGACTGAAGAAGCCGAAGAGGGCGACCGCGAGTTCGGCGGCTGCAAACAGCGCGAGGCTGCGCCGCTGCGAGACGCGGTCCGCGATGTATCCGCCGGCGAGGCTGCCGCAGCCAAGGCCCGCCATGAAGGCGGCGACGACGATCGTGGCCGCGTGCACATCGGCGCCGGAGAACATGACCAGCAGCCGCTGCCACGCCACCTGGTAGATGAGGGCGGCAGCGCCGGACAGGAAGAAGACCGGAAGGGCAGCGGCCAGTCGGTTACCTCGTCGAGCTGTTGTCGGTCACCGGATCCGAAAACTCGATGAGGTAGTCGGACCGGCCGGATTGAAAGAAGCGCGCGCTCCGGCCGGCCAGTGTATCAGTCCCGCGCGCCACCTCGAGGCCGACGACCTGCGGATACCATCCACCGCCATCGGCAATCTTGCTGGGCGGCGACCACCCGGCGGGATCGTCCAGCTGCGGATTGAACGACACGTAGATGCCTTCCTGCGTGAAGGCATCGTCCTTCGTGCGATTGAGCAGCATGACGTACTGCTGAAGCGCTTCGTTCCAGTGAATGGACGGCCCCCAGAATGCGTTGACCGCCTCGCCCGTGTGCCACGGTTTATCCGGCACGCTGATCGGCGTCGCGTGCGGATACTCCCAGTGCACGGCGCCAGCTTCGTCCTCGACGAGCGACGGCGGCAGCCATACGCCATCGTTCCAGACGGTCACCTTCCCCACGGGATCGTCCATGTCGGCCCACGGAATGCGTGCGACGGCCACACCCTGGTCTTCCCGCTCACGCCCGTATTGCGAGAAGTAGATGTAGACGTCGTTGTGCGCGCGATCGAGCAGGGCGCTGAAATCCCCGACGCCGCCCACGAAATACTCGTTGCTCGTATCACACGCCATCGTCTCGGGCGCCATCTCGAGGATGATACCGAGATTGGCCCACGTCGAACCCTGATCCAGCGAAACGGCCACGCCGATGCGGGGCGCGGTCTTCGTGATCCAATCGCCGCACGCCGAGGCGATGATCTCGTTGTGGTAGAAACCGTACCACTTGCCCGTGTTGTCCGCGATGACCGCTTCGATCCAGACACCGCCGCCCGGCTCAGGGCTGATGGCGGCGTCTTCCGTCGGACCGAGCTGGGTGATATCCGCGCCGCTCTGCCGGCTCAACCGTCCGGCCACCGAAGTCATCACGAAGACTTCTGGCCGGCCGTCCCATGAATCCCACACCGCGGGGCTGTTGCTGTCACTTTGACCGGTGAACTGGATGGCAGCGGCCGGCACCAGTTTGACGTGAGGTACTGAGCGGGGCAGGCGCCGCGTTTGCGCCTGTATGTGCCCGGTCGCGAACAGACTGCTCAGCAGCGCGGAGGCGACGGCACCGTACCACTGTTTTCGATTCCCTGGCCCTATCCGGTCTGCCATCGACATAGAACGATATCGGTGCCCGGCGCAGGCGCAGGCGATGCGGAATGTGCTTCGATTTTACTGTAGAGGCGCTCGGTATCTGTGACAGAAGAATGGCAGAAGAGTGAAACGCTCAATAATTCGCTGATATGAGAGCGTGAGGATTTGAGAAGGCGTGCTTGTCAGCGAGTGAGATTGACAATCACCGCCAGCACGACCGCGGCACCGGCAACCTGGAGGGCGAGTTCGCCGCGCTCATGGAGGAAGAGCGCGCCAACCAGCATCAGCACCGCGGCGAGCACGAGGAAGCGCCAGTAGAGCGGCTCAGTCCCCTCCTGAACGCCCTGGAACCCGGCGCGGCTGCGCGCGGCTTCGATGATCTCGTTGGCGATCTCGCGGTCGGACTCGCGATCGAGCTCGAAGTACTTGCCGCCGCCGGCGTTGGCGATCGCGCTGAGCGACGCGCGGTCGAGGACCGCGTAGACGGGCGGCTGCGGCGGGCCGCTGGTCGGCGTGCGCGGCGGCTCGGGGATGAACCCGCCGTTGCTGGTGCCCACGCCGACGGTGTAGATGGGGATCCCGCGCTGCCGCGCGAGCGCCACGGACTTCGCGACCTCGCCGCTCCAGTCCTGGCCGTCGGAAATCATGATGAATGCTTTCGCATTCGGCGACTTGCCGTGAATTTGCTCGTCGCGGTCGACGAGTTTCAGCCCCCAGTAGACGCCGAGCTCCATGTTCGTATCCCAGCTGGTGTCGTCTTCCAGCCGGAACGGCGATTCCTCGCTGAGGTGATCGAGAAAGAAGAAGTAGGTATTGGGATCCTTGGTGAGGCGCACCTGCGGCGTCGAGATGCGGGCGAACAGCGCCATCGCCAGCCGGTCGTCGCGCCAGCTGATCGACTCGCCGATCTGGCGCAGGAAGCGCATCGCGCGCTGCCAGCGGTTGCCCATCACGTCGGTGACGCGCATCGACGTCGAACCGTCCTGCAGGATCACCAGGTCGATGCCGGCCGTGCGGACGAGCGACACGCGCGCCAGCGGCCGCGCGACGGCAACAATAGTGCTCGCCGAGGCGAGGATCAGGAACAGCCAGAACAGCAGCCCGCCGAACAGCTGGAAGCGTTCGCGCACCGGCATCAGCCGCCGGTGCGACAGCTGGCGCACGTCGTTGCGGCGTTTGGCGGCCTTCCAGAACCACAGCCCCAGCAGCAGCAGCGGCGCGATGAGCAGCCACAAGTACTGCGCCTCGTCGAACCGGACGGTCGCGAGGTCGATGGACGAGGGGACGATCAGACGGAGCATTGCTGACACTGGGAACTCTGACCTTCGAACTGAGAACTTCTCAGTTCCAACTTCGTACTTCGAACCTCTTCACCCTTTGCGGATTTTTTCCTTACCCTGCCCGGCGTCTGAACCGCCCTGGCGCTCGTCGGGGCGCACCGGGATGTGCATCTTGAACTGCGTCATGTCCGTGTTCGGCGGCGGCGCGCCCGGGTCGCCGTGGATCGTGTGGCCATCCGGCAGATCGCCGGCCATCGTCACGCCGGTCAGCTTCTGCACGAGCTTCGCGGGATCCTCTTTTTTGGCGCTGGTCGGCGGCTGCGGCTTGGCCTTCGAGATCGTGTCGCGCAGGCGGACGGCATACTCGAAGTTGTAGGCCGCGTCGGCGTCGCCCGGGTTCTTCTTCAGGAGCTCGGTGTAGCTCTTGATCGTCGCGTCCAGGCGGCCGAGGATGGCGAGACGATCGTTCGGGTCGCGCTGGCTCACGCGGAAGCCGGCGTTGGCGGCAAGCGCCAGCTCGGCCGGCTTCTGCTCGACGATGCCGCCGCTGGCGTCGCGCCGCGGGCCGAGCGAGTCGTAGTGCGCCAGCCAGTAGTCGCCGGTCGCCTTGTCGTCGCGCACGTCGGCGAGCAGCGCATCGGCCACCCACGGCACACGGCCGACCGCGCCGATCGAGTCCTCGATGTCCGAGTACGAGGCCGTCGCCGAGTTGTAGCGCAGCAGCGCCAGCTCTTCATGCGCGGCGGCCACGCTGTTCTGCAGCTGACCGGCCCGCCAGAACACGTAGCCAATCGCCACGAGCACCAGGGCCACCGCTGCCTGCGCCAGAACTTTTCTCATCGCTGACCTCTAAGGAAACTTCTGCATGTATGGCACGGAGAGCTTCAGCGCCGCTGCCATCGCCCAGCACGCCGCCGCGATGAGCGCGAACACGGCGAACCGCGGCCGCTGCGTGCTGTATTGCCGGATCGAGATCTTGCCAACCGACACCTTGTCGATTTCCTGAATCGCGCTGATGATCGTCGCCTCGTCGGACGCCGCGTAGAACTTGCCGCCGGTCTTCTCCACCACCGGCTTCCAGATCGGGTCGGTGAACGCGCGGCCGATCGCCTTGTTGAACGACACGCGGATGAAATAGACCGGGATCTTCGCCTGTGTCGCGCTGCTCAGGATCTCCTCGACGTTCATCCCGCCGAGCCGCGGCCCGCTCACCTTCGTATCCTCGCCGTCGCTGAAGATGACCATCAGGTTGCCGGCGGCGTTGAGGAAATCGAAGGCGGTGAACAGCTTCACCGCCTGGCTGATCGCCATGCCGATGGTCGTTCCCTGATCGGGAAACTTGTTGAACTCGGTCAGGTCGTCGATGAGCGAGATGCTGATCAGGATGTTGTCGTAATCGTTGGTGAACGGGGTGATGACGTAGGATTCGTCGCCGAACTCGATGAGCGAGATCAGATCGCGGAACTTGCTCTTCATCCGCATCTTGACGAACGTCTCGGCCGCGGCCACCGCCGTGAAGAAGCGCGCGTCGCTCGGCGCCTTCTTGCCGAGCTCCTGCGCCTTGAACGGCTCCATCATGCTCGACGAGGCGTCGATCAGCAGGCCGATGCGGCGGCCGGGGAACGACGTCTCCTGCTGCGTCAGCGACGTGAACGGATCGGCGAGCGCCATCAGAAAGAACGGCAGGCCGAACAGGAACAGCAGCAGCGGCGCGTGGCGGACCATCGAAATCGGCGACTGGCCGATGACCGGCAGAATCGCCGGCATCGCAATGCGATTGCTTCCCGGCCGCCGGCCGACGAGCGAACGGATGATGAGCAGCGCCGCCGACACCATCAGCAGCACGACGACGGCGGTGCGCGCCGCGTCGCGATGCCCGAACAGCAGCTCGGCGACGCGCAGGCTCCGCCACTCGGCGACGTTCTCGCGCAGGAACCGCGAGATGTCTGCTAGCGAGACCACGCCCGGTTTCCCAGCTGTCCAGCCGCTTGCGTCATGTCCTTGAACTTCCTCACCACCCAGAGATTCTCGCGCTTCAGCTGCCGCAGGATCCCCGGGCCTTCCGCCAGCGCGGCGCTGAGCGCCGTATCGTCCAGCTTCGCGTCGCGCCCGAAGAGCGCCGCCGTAAACGTGGCGATTGCCGAGTTGAGCCGCTCGAGCGCCTGGCGATGGGCGCTCGAGCCCTTCGTCGAGCTGAGCGCGTTGGCGAGCGACTCGGCCGTCGCCGCGCCCGAGACGCGCACCCTCTTCCCGAGCAGCCCGCGCGTGACCAGCTGCCCGGCCAGCTCGGCGTCGCCGCGCCGCCCCGGCGTCTGGCTCACCGGCCGGCCGAGCGCGACGGCGCCGGCGATGCGGAACCCGGCGAGCGCGCGCGAGGCGAGCTCCGGCGTCCAGCCGCCGAGGCTCTCGCGCCGCACAGAAGCGAGCTCACGCCCGACGGCGCCCAGCACAGCGCCCTCGGAGATCAGGCGCCGTCCCGCCGTGCTTTCCTGCCGATTGCGGCGCACGTACCGCACCAGCGCCATGACGACGATCAGCCCGGCGGCGATGAAGAACAGCGCCCCGACCATCAGGTAGACGCGCGCCCGGAAGCGCTGCGCCTCGATGTCGCCGAAGTTCCAGCCTGGCGCGTCGCGGATGTCGGCCGCGTCGGCCGGCACCAGCGACAGCACGCGGATCACCTCCGACGGCATGATGTAGTTGCGGTCGCGGCCGCGCACCGAATCGCCGCGCTCCACCTTCGACTCGATGTGGTAGCTGATCTGGATGCTCGGGATGCGCACGTCCCGGCCGAACAGCTCCTCGTTGATGATCCGCAGGACGTATTGATACTGAAAGAATCGCCGGGCATCGCTCGTCAGATCGGGCTGCCGCTGCCCGCCGATCACTTCGAACGGCGGGAGCTGCATCGCCGCCGGATCGAGCCGCGCGTGATCGGGCACGACCGTGGTCGTGTCGTTCTCGACGATGGCGCAGGTGAGGAACAGATTGAGCGGCTCGCCGACGCGCACGGCGTTGGTGCTCGTCCGCCACCAGCAGCGAATCGGGTCCGCGTCGACGTTGACCGTCCCGGGCGGCGGCGCCCCCGGCGGCGCCTGCGCCGAGAGCGCCAACCCCGCCGCCATGACCAACCCCGCCACCACGCCAATCCTGCGCATCGTCAATCCTTTCAAACCTATTTCGTCTTTCTCAACCGTCGTTCCATGACGAATTCCGTGATGGCGATGACGCTCTGCATCTGATCCAGGCCGAGCCGCAGCACGTCGAGGCCGACGTCCTTCGCGGCGCGTTCGACGCCGTTCTGCCAGTCGCGGACCCGGCCGGCCATCTGGCGCATGGCGCCGCGCGACATCACCCGCGACCGCCCGGTTTCCACGTCGAACGCCTCCACCCAGCCGGCCGAGAGCTTGGGCACCTCGAAGGCAAACGCCGCGTCGATGAGGATCAGGAACACGTCGTGCGCCGAGTTGAGGTGCGCCAGCTCGCGCAGCACATAGTCAGTTCCCTCGAACAGGAAATCCGAGATCACCGGGATGAGCGACGTCTTGCGCATGAACCCGGCAATGGCCCGGCTGACGCTCTCGCCCTGCTTCACGTCCTGGAGGCCGCGATGCGTCTGGTAGGCGTCGAGGCAGTGGATCACCTGGTTCTTGCCGATGCGCGGCCGGATCGCCGAGAGATGATCGAAATCGGTTTCGAACAGCAGCATCCCGAACAGATCCTGGAAGAACACCGCCGACATGCCGATCGTGGCGATGGCGCGGGCAATCGCCGCGGCGATCGGCACGCCGTCGACGCCGCAGCGCGTCGACAGCGACCCGTCGGCGACGACCATCACGTTCGCCGTGCTCGGCTGCTCGAACTCGCGGACGATGAGCGGGCTGAAGTTGGTGAGCGACGACTGCGGCCAGTCGATGGCCGAAAAGCGATCGCCCGGCGCCCACTCGCGCAGGCCGACGAAATCGAACCCGGTGCCATGGAACAGGCTGCGATGCTCGCCGATCGTGAATTCCTTCATCCGCTTCAGGATGAGGAGCTCGACCTCGGTGATTTCCGAGAGGTTGACGAGCGCGGTCTTCTCGCGCTCGTGCGTCGGCGAAGACTGGACCTTCATCAGGGAATCGCTACGCGGTCGAGGATGTCCCGGATCACGGCATCGACGGTGAGGCCGTGGCTCGCGGCGTGCGGCCCGAGCCAGATGCGGTGCGGCAGCACGTATTGCGCGAGGTCCTGGATGTCTTCCGGGAAGACCTCGGTGCGCTTGCGGACGAGCAGCGCCCACACCTTGGCGAGGCGGCCCCAGCAAATGATCGCGCGCGGCGAGGCGCCGAGATCGACGCTGTGCTCGACCAGATCGGACGGCGAATGGATGTGCCAGTCGGTTTCCGGGTTGTAGGGCCGCGATGCGGCGACCAGCCGCTGAATATAGATGCCCAGCCGCTCGTGCAGGAACACTTCGGCGCTGATCGCGCCGCGCAGCTGGATGATCCGCTCCTTCGGCATCAGCTGGTTGAGGCGCACGCGCTTGAAGTCGAAGTTCACCAGCTTCGCTTCTTCCTCCGGCGCCAGGTAGCCGATGTTGACCATCATCGCAAAGCGGTCGGTCGCCGCTTCCGACAGCGGGAACGTGCCCTGCCCGAGCTCGACCGGGTTCATCGTCGCGATCGCGAAGCTGAACTCGGGGAGATCGTAGGTGGTCTTGCCTACGGTCACGGTACGATCCTGCAGCCCTTCGAGGAAGGCGCTCTGTGACTTGAGCGGGATGCGGTTGATCTCGTCGAGCAGGATGACTTCGGCCGAGGCGAGCGGCCCGAACTCGGTGACCAGCGCGCCGGTCGCCGGGTTGATCATCTGGAAACCGACGACTTCGGTCGGCTGCAGGTCGGCGCGGCCTTGAATGCGCGCGAACTTCGCGTTGGAGATGGCCGCCAGAATCACCCCGAAAAAGGTCTTGCCGACGCCGGGCACGCCGCGGAGCAGCAGGTTGCCGGCGTTGACCTGGCGCTGTTCGTCCTGGTCGTATGTCGTCGGAATTTCGGAGAGGAGGACGACATTGGCGAGCGCTTTCGGCGTGTCGTAGCCGATGAGCGCCTTGCCGCCTTCCGCAATGATCGACTCGTGAAAACTGAGAGCTTCTTCGAGGTCAGGATGCACAGAACCGCCTTAGCCGGACGAATGCGTCCGCCCCGACGCGGACAGGACCGGGAGCACGTGAGAACGGCGAGCGCCAGATTCTATACGGTTTCAGCCCTTTACGGTGCGCTATGCCCTTTTTGGGGTAGCAGATCAGGTTCCGGTTGCGTATATGCTGAGGCGTTCCAGTCGACAGTCGTAGGATTAGACCTATGAAGCAGCACATCCTGGCGGCCGCCGCTCTCATCGCCTTCTTCGCCGTGCCGGCTGCCGCTCACCACTCCTTCGCTGCCGAATACGACAACACGAAGCCAGTGAAGGTCAGCGGCACGCTGACGCGCGTCGAGTGGACGAACCCGCACATCTGGTTCTACCTCGACGTCAAGGACGACAAAGGCGCGGTCGCGTCATGGGCCTTTTCAGGCGGTCCTCCCGGCGTGCTGCAGCGCCGCGGCATCCCGAAGAGCGTCCTCAAGATCGGCGAGACGATCGTCGTCGAAGGCTTTCGCGCGCGCGACGGCTCGAACAACGCTTCCGGCGGCACGGTGACGTTCACGGATGGCCGCCGCGTCTTCACGGCGTCCAACGAAGACACGCTGCCGCAGTCGGGCAAGTAGCATCGAGGAGAAGACGATGACCACACGCTGGCTCGTGCCCATGGCTGGCCTGATCCTGCTCGCGGCCGCGTTCGTGCCGGCGGGCCGCACGCCGCTGCAGGCGCAGGCGCCGGCGGCGCAGATTCCGCGCCTTGCCGACGGTAAACCCGACTTCAACGGCATGTGGGACACGCCGAAAGTGCCGGGCAGCCGCGGCGGCGGCGCCACCACGTTCGACAAAGCGAAGATGGCGCCCTTCAAGCCCGGCGGCGAAGCGCTGTTCTACGAGCCGCGCACCGGCGATCCGCGCCACGACGAACCGCGCGCCTTCTGCATGCCCTCCGGCTTTCCGTCGGCATTCCTCGGCCCGTATCCGATTCAGCTCGTGCACACGCCGAAGACCCTGGTGATGGTCACCGAGTTCATGCGCGTCACGCGCCTCATCCCGCTCGACGGCCGGCCGCACGCCAAAGACATCGAGCCGACGTTCTACGGCGAGCCGATCGGCCACTGGGAAGGCGACACGCTGGTCATCGACGCGACCAACTACAAGCGCTGGTCGCTCGACGACTGGTACTACCAGAACCCGAAGGAATACCGGATGCACAGCGAGTCGTTCCACACGGTCGAACGGCTCACGCGCAAGGACATGAACACCATCTCCTATCAGTTCACCGTCGACGACCCGCAGATCTTCACGCGGCCGTGGACCGTGGACTGGGAGATGAAGCTGCACCCGGAGTGGGAGAAGACCGGATTGTTCGAGATGGTGTGTAACGAGAACAACCGGTGCGAGGGAGGAAATTGTAAGAAATGACTCGACATTTGAGGATGTAAGGATTTGAGGATTTGCGGATTTGAATTGAGGATTTGAGGACGTGAGAATTTGAGGATGTGATTGGAAGATTTGACCGGGAAACCGAACCTTGGTTCGTCAAATCCGAGCCTTAGTTCGTCAAATCCAATCCTCAGATCCTCAAATTCTCAACTCACCAAATCCAATCCTCAAATCCTTACATCCTCACATCCTCAAATTTCGCCTATTTGGCTCTGTAAAACACCCGCCAGATCTTCCCCTTCACGTCCTCCGAAATGTAGAGCGAACCGTCCGGGCCGACGGCCACACCGTCGGGGCGCGCGACTGCGTCGCCGGGAGCTTTGACCGGCGCCGGTTTGCCGGTGAAGCCCTCCGCGAACACTTCGTAGTTGCCGTTCGCTTTTCCATCCTTCATCGGCTGGAAGGTCACGTTGTAACCGGCCTGCTCGGGCGCGCGATTCCACGAGCCGTGGAACGCGATGAACGCGCCGCCCCGGTATTTCGCCGGGAACTGCGTGCCGTCGTAGAAGGTCATCGCGACCGGGGCCCAGTGCGCCGGGAAGGCGGCAACCGGCGGCGTGAACATCCCGCAGCGCGTGGCGCTCTTGCCATCGCCGCCGTATTCAGGATTGGTCAGCAGCTTCTTCTGCGTGAAGTCGTAGTAGCAATACGGCCAGCCGAAATCGACGCCCTGCTTGTCGGCGCGATAGAGCGGCTCGGCCGGGCGATTGGCGTTGTCGGCTTCCTTGAAGTTGTCCGGCCAGAACGTGTCGAGCTGATCGCGGTTGTTCATCGAGATGTAGACCGCGTTGTCGTGATACGCGATGCCCGGCATCTGCCGCAGCCCGGTCGCCCAGCGCACGCCGTCCGCCTGCGTCTGGCCGAGCTTGTTCTCGTCGAACTTCCAGATGCCGCCGTTCTTCTCGAGCAGTGGACACGGCTCCTGGCCTTTGGCGCCCGGCCGCCGATCCGGATTCTGGCAGGCATTCGACGGCGCCCCGACGTTCACGAACAGGCCGCCTTTGCCGTCGAAGGCAATGCCCTTGTCGCCGTGCTGCGCCACCCCGGGCAGATCCTTGACGACGACTTCCGGCGTCTCGTTCGCCGGGCGCAGCTGGCCGGCCGTCATCTTGAAGCGCTCGACGGTGTTGAACTTGGCCACATACAGGTAGCCGTTCCTGAGGCCGATGCCGGTGATGCTGCCGGAGCCGAACGCCTCGCGCGTCTCGAGGCGGCCGTCGCCATCCTTGTCGCGCAGCGCCACCACGCCGCCGGGAACCTGCGCGCCGCCGCGCTGCCCGCCGCCTTTCATGCCGACGTAAACGTCGCCGTTGGCGGCAACCACGAGATGCCGCGCCGTCGGGTTGTTCTCCAGCACGACCGCCGCGCAGAATCCGTCCGGCAGTTTCAGGCCGCCGTTGTCGGCGTCGCACTTCACCGGCGTCTGCGCCTGCCCAGCGGCCACCAGGACCGCCGCCACGGCGCTGGCCGACGCGGCCACGGCGAACCGTTTCATCGATGTCGTCATCATGTGCTCCTTCACAGTTCCCACCCGACCCTCCACTGTAGCTCAAGAAGTCGGAGTGAGGAGGTCAGAACGTGAAGTCAGCAAGCCAGGAACTGAGCAGCGCGATCGTCGTCTCGCACAGGATGCACGCCGACGCGGACCAGGAGCGGGAGCATTGATGAGGCCGCCGATTTTGCCCTTGATCGCAGGGCCGCCGCGAAGCGATCCTACGAGGTGAACACCCCGTGAAAAGTGGTCTCTCCGTGATGCGTCCAGCTCGCCTTATCGGCCTTGCAACATTCGTTGTGGCGTTCGCCGCCGTCATCGCCCTCGCACAGCGGCAGGACGCGTTCGTCGCGTCGCGCGACGATGCGGCGATTCAATATTCGAGGGGTGAAACCACCGATCGCGTCGGAGCCCTCGACGGGAAGCTGCAGAACGGCAGCGTGAAGCTGACGTTCGACAGCGCGTCGGGCTACCTGAAATCGGCGCTGACCGCGCTCGACGTGCCGGTCGAGTCGCAGGTGGTGCTGTTCTCGCAGAACAGCTCGCAGGGCGATCTCATCAGCATGAAGAATCCGCGCGCGCTCTACTTCAATGATTCCGTGGCCGTCGGCTACGTCCGCGGTGGCAAATTGCTCGAGTTCGCGTCGCTCGATCCGCGGCAAGGCGTCATCTTCTACACCATCGACCAGACGACCGGGAAACCAGCGCGCTTCACCCGCAACGACCAGTGCCTCGCCTGCCATCTCACCTGGACGACGCTTGGCGTGCCCGGCCCGTTCGTGTTCAGCATGCAGACGCTGCCGGCAGACAAATACGCGTATGCGTCGGGCTTCGCGACCGACCATCGCACGAGCTTCAACGAGCGCTGGGGCGGCTGGTACGTCACCGGCACGCTGGGTTCGATCCGCCACATCGGGAACAAGCCGATTTCAACCGCGAGCACTGTCGACGCTGTAAAGGCCGAAGTCCACGAGCTGAAAACGCTCACCGGCCAGTTCGACACCAACGGCTACCTCACGCCGCACAGCGACGCGGCCGCGCTGCTGGTGCTCGAGCATCAGGCGAACATGACCAACCTGATCACGCGCCTCGGCTGGGAGGCGCGCCTGGCGGCGCGCGAAGGCAAGGCGCCCGACAACCCGCGGCTGCAGGGGGCAGCGGGCGACCTCGCGGACTACATGCTGTTCACCTACGAAGTGCCGCTACCCGACAAGGTCCGCGGCTCGTCGACGTTCGCGACGACGTTCGCCGCGCGCGGGCCGGCAGACAGCAAGGGACGCTCGCTCCGCCAGCTCGACCTCGACCATCGTCTGATGAAGTACCCGTGCAGCTACATGATCTATTCGGACGCGTTTGCCGCGCTGCCGGAGACCGCGAAGAGTCTCGTCTACCGGCGGCTGTGGCAGGTGCTGTCGGGCCAGGACAAGAACGCGCGCTACGCGGCGCTCTCGGCCGCCGACCGTCAGGCGATCATCGAGATCCTGCGCGAGACAAAGAAGGACCTCCCGGCGTTCTTCAAGTCGTAACCGTTCAGGCTGGTAAATCTCCCCGGCGAACAGAACTTCGGGCACGGCGCGCCCGTTTGCACGCCGTGTGGCCCTGCAGACCTTGTAAACTCACGCGATCCCGCATGGACCCTCTTTTGAACGTCTCCCCGCTGGTGCACATCAGTTTGGAAGCGGCCGAGTGATCGCCGGCGTCGAGGAATCGGCGGGAGCCGGCTTCAGCAGCGTGTGGGCGCACTGGCAGGCGCACGGCGAGCGCACACCCGACCGCGAGGCTGTCGTGCACTGGACGGCGGGGCGGCCCGCGGTGCGCTGGCAGTGGGGCCCGCTGCTCGAGGCGGCTCGCGGCCTGTCGGCTCACCTGCACGCGCGCGGGGTGCGCGAGCGCGACGTGTGCGCGATCATCTTCCGCCACCACCCGCTGTTCTATCCGCTCTACATGGCCGTCTGCGCGCTGGGCGCCGTGCCGGCAGTCCTGGCGTATCCGAGCACGCGGCTGCATCCCGACAAGTTCCGCGATGGGCTCGAAGGCATGTCGCGTCGATCGGGCCTCGATTGGCTGCTCACGGAACGAGAGCTCGAACCGGTGCTCGCCCCGCTGGTGCGGGGCAGCGGCACGATTCGAGGCACGTTCTTCCCGATCGAATGGGCGGACGAAGCGCCGGCGCCCTCGCCGCCGCCACGCGACACGACCACGCCGGACGCGCCCTGCCTGCTGCAGCACTCGTCCGGCACGACGGGGCTGCAGAAGGCCGTGGTGCTCTCGCACCGCGCGATCCTCGAACACGTGCGCCGCTACGCCTCGGCCATTCAGGTGCGCGACGACGATCGGATCGTCAGCTGGCTTCCGCTGTATCACGACATGGGGCTCATCGCGGCCTTCTACCTGCCGCTGACGCTTGGCATTCCGCTGGTCCAGATGGACCCGTTCGAATGGGTCGCGGCGCCCGCGCTCTTCGTGCAGGTGATGTCCGGGGAAAATGGCACACTGGCGTGGCTGCCGAACTTCGCCTACGACCTGATGGCGCAGCGCGTGCGCGACGACGACGTCAGCGGCGCGCGGCTGGATCGCGTCCGGATGCTGATCAACTGCAGTGAGGCGGTCCGCGCGAGCAGCCACGACCGGTTCGCGCGGCGCTTCGAGCGTCTCGGCTTTCGCCGCGATGCGTTGACCGCGTGTTACGCCATGGCGGAAACGACGTTTGCCGCAACCCAGACCGCTCCGGGCGCGGCGGCGCGGGAACTGCCGGTCGACCGCGCAGCGTTGTCGCAGGGGCGGGTGGTGAAGACTGCCGACGCCGCAGCCACGCGCGTCTGCGTCTCGTCGGGCGCGCCGATCGCCGGCGTCGATCTCCGCGTCGTGGACGAACAGGGGGTGGACCTTCCCGCCGGGCACGTGGGCGAACTGGCCGTCCGGTCCGTGTCGCTGTTCGACGGCTACCGCAACAGCCCGGAGCTGACCGCCGCCGCGCTCGTCGACGGCTGGTATCGCAGCGGCGACTACGGGTTCGCCGACGAAGGCGAATACTTCGTCGTCGGGCGGAAGAAGGACCTGCTGATCGTCGCCGGCAAGAACATCTACCCGGAAGACGTGGAGGACGCCGTCGCAACGGTCGCCGGCGTGCTGCCGGGACGCGTCGTGGCGTTCAGCGTGGACGACGACGCGCAGGGGACCGAGCAGATTTGTGTGGTGGCGGAAAGCCTCGAAGAGGACGAACGGCAGCGAAAGAAGCTGTCTCTCGAGATCCGGCGCGAGGGGATGCGCATGGACCTGACGATCGCCCGTGTCTATCTGGCGCCGGCGCGCTGGCTGATCAAGAGCTCGTCCGGCAAGCCGTCGCGGAAAGCGAACCGGGAACGCGCGCTCGAGGAGCTTTCCCCCCTGTGATTATGCCAAGCGGGAGCAACCCATGATCGCGGACAGGCTCAAGGACATCATCCTCAAAGAGCTGAACCTTCAGGACTCGGGCATCGACATCGAGGAAACGACGACGGCGGATCAGGTGCCCGGGTGGGACTCGTTGAGCCACGCCGGGATCATCGCCGCCATCGAGGAGGCGTACGGCATCCGCTTCGATCTGCTGGAGATTCTGCGCGTGCAGAACGTCGGCGAGCTTCAGCAGCTGGTCGTGCGGCACGCCGGGAAGAGCGGATCGGCCTGAGGATCTGATTCGGAATCGCCGACATGCCGCTCGACTCCATCGAGTACTGGGGCTACCTTGCCCTGATCTACGCGTTGTTCCTGGCGTGCCCGGCGCGGGGGCGCTGGATCCTGCTCCTGCTGGCGAGCCTGGCCTTTCACGCCGCATTTCGCACGCCGCTGTCGCTCGCCGCGTTTGCGATCCTGGTGATCGCGAACTTTCAACTCGCGCAGTGGCTGCAGCAGACGGAACGCCCCGCCCGGCGCGGCGCGATCTTCTGGAGCGGCGTGGTGATCAATCTCGGCGTCCTGGCGTCCAGCCGGTTTGCCGGTTTCGCGGTCGCGCGCGGCGCCGGCGCCGCGGGCGGGACGGCCGCCGACGCGGTGGCGACCATCGGCGTCTCGTATGCCGTGCTCACAACGCTCAGTTACCTCACCGACGTCTTCGCGCGCGGGCGCGCTCCAGAGCGTCATCTCGGGTTGTTCGCGCTGCACGTCTGGTTCTTTCCGAAGCTGGTCCAGGGCCCGATCGAGCGGGCCGACCTGATCGCCGAGCTGCGGAAAGAGCACCCCTTCGATTACGACCGGACACGAGCGGCGCTGCTGATCATCGCCGGCGGCCTGTTCAAGAAGCTCGTCGTGGCGAACCGCCTCGGCTTGTATGTCGACCATGTTTACGACGACGTGCACACCTATGCGGGTCTCGACCTGATCGCGGCCACTTATCTTTACGCGTTCCAGGTGTACTTCGATTTCTCGGGCTACACGGACATCGCCATCGGGTCAGCGCGTCTCTTTGGCATCCCGCTGACGCCGAACTTCAACAGCCCGTATTTCGCGCGCTCGATCGCCGAATTCTGGCGGCGGTGGCACATCTCGTTCTCACGCTGGATTCTCGATTACATCTTCCGCCCGCTCCAGCTGCAGTGGCGCCATCTGAAAACCGCCGGAACGGCGGCCGCCCTGCTGGTCACGTTCCTGCTCTCAGGCCTCTGGCACGGCGTCACCTGGCCCTTCGTCGTCTGGGGTCTGCTCCATGGCACCTACCTCGGCGCGTCGCTCTATTACCGCCCTGTGCAGGCGAAGCTCTACGCGCGGCTCGGGATTCAGAAGGCACGATGGCTGCCGCTCTGGCAGATCGCCGTGACCTTCAACCTCGTCTCGCTGGCCTGGATTTTCTTCAGGGCGCGGAACATCGCCGACGCCTGGTATGTCGTGACACATCTGTTCGCCGGTGGGCTTCACGTGCCGGCGCTGCTGCGCTATCGGCCGACGCAGCTGATGATTCTGATTGCGGCAGGCAGCGTGCTCGCCGTCGTCCCACTGCTCAACACGCGGCGCGAAGAAGCGGCGGCCTATCTCTCGTCGCGGCCGCTGGTGCTGCGCTGGGCGGTCTACTACGCGATCCTCGTCGCCATCATCCTGCTCGGCGTCCGGCCGCACGCGCCGTTTCTCTATGCCCGCTTCTGAAACCGGTCTCGAGCGTCCGAGGACCCGGCGCATCGCGCGGGCCGCGCTGTTCGTCGCCCTGCTGCCGGCCGTCTACGCGGCCGTCGCCTTCGCCTTGTCGGCGGTCTATGTCGGCGGCGAGCAGTTGCTGCAGAAAATCGTCGGGCCCAACGCCGAGCGGGGCGGCTACGGCTTCAGCCTCGAGCGGTTCCGCGAGGTCGAACGTTCGCCGGCCGTCGACGTGGTCTTTCTCGGGTCGTCGCATTGCTACCGCAGCTTCGACCCGCGTGTCTTCGCAGAACGCGGGCTGCGAGCCTTCAACCTCGGCTCGTCAGGCCAGGCGCCGCTCAACACCTACTACGTCCTGAAGCGCTATTGGCCGAGGCTGCAGCCGCGGCTCGTGATTCTCGAAGCCTATCCGGTGATGATGGGCGAGGATGGACTCGAGAGTTTCGACGATCTCGCGCTGAACACGAAGACTTCTCCGGAACTGGTCGAGATGGTCGGAGCACTGAGAGATTTTCACGCCATGAATCTCCTGCTCGCGACATCCTTCGGCAATCTGTGGAAGCCGCTCGACAACGTCCCGCAGACTCGGTATCAGGATCAGGAATACGTCCCGGGCGGCTATTGCGCGTCGTTCGGGCGCGCCACCTTCCCTGACGAGGCCATTCCGCAAGTCAGAATCGGCGACACCAGGCGACAGATCGATTACGTGAAGCGGATCATCGGCTTCGCGAAATCGCGCAACGCGGCCGTCGCCGTGGTCGTGCAGCCGCTGGCCAGCCGCTACCTCCCGAAAATCACCGGCTACTGGGCCGTGTCCGCGCGGATCGCCGAGGCGACGCGCGAAGCCGGCGCGCCGTTCTGGGACATGAACGCCGAGCCGACCGGGCTCGACGACGTCGAGGATTTCCGGGACATCGATCATTTGAACCCTGCGGGTGCGGTGAAGTTCAACAAGCGGCTCCTGATCAAACTCGCACAGGCAGGACTGATCCCAGGGCCATAAAGGGGCTGGTGGGCTGGAAGGGCTGGTGGGAAGAACTTGATTGTCTTTTCTTGATTGCCTGTCCGGCCCGTCATGCCCACCCGCTCTACCTGCCCCTGCCCTGCTAGAGTGAGCATCTGTGGCCAGGAGGCTCCGTATGCGGTGGTCGTCGCGACTTCTGATGATGTCCGTGGTGGTGGCCGCGCTCGCGCAGGCGCCGCGTGCGCAGACGCCAGCCGGCAAAGCATGGGACGAACCGTTCCGAGCGCTGCCGCAGGCGGCAAACATCAGGAGCTACATGGAGCGGCTGAGCGCCCGGCCGCATCACGTCGGCTCGCCGTACGACAAGGACAACGCCGAGTGGATCCTCGCCAGGTTCCGCGAGTGGGGCTGGGAGGCGCGCATCGAGCAGTTCGATGTGCTGTTTCCGACGCCGAAGGAACGGCGGCTCGAGCTGCTCGCGCCGTCGAAGTTCACCGCCGCGCTCGAAGAACCGGCTGTTCCCGGTGACCCCACCTCCGGGCAGAAGTCCGAGCAGCTCCCGTCCTACAACGCCTATTCGATCGACGGCGACGTCACGGCGCCGCTGGTCTATGTGAACTACGGCCGGCCCGAAGACTACGACCTCCTCGATCGCATGGGCATCTCGGTCCGCGGCGCCATCGTCATCGCGCGGTACGGCCAGTCATGGCGCGGGATCAAGCCAAAGGTCGCCGGCGAACGCGGCGCGATCGGCTGCCTGATCTACTCCGATCCGCGGGACGACGGATTTTTTGTCGGCGACGTGTTCCCGATTGGACCGATGCGTCCCGGCACCGGCGTGCAGCGCGGCAGCGTCATGGACATGCCGGTGGCGCCCGGCGATCCGCTGACTCCTGGAATCGGCGCGACGCCCGGCGCGCGCCGGCTCGCGCTCAGCGACGCGACAACGTTGACGAAGATTCCGGTGCTGCCGATCTCATACGCCGACGCGCAGCCGCTGCTCACCGCGCTCGGCGGCGGCTCGGCGCCGGAGGCGTGGCGCGGATCGCTGCCGATCACCTATCGCATCGGCCCGGGTCCGGCGAGAGTGCACCTCAAAGTGGCGTTCAACTGGGATACGAAGCCGCTTTACAACGTGATCGCCACGCTCACCGGCTCGACGTTCCCGGGCGAATGGATTCTGCGCGGCAATCACCACGACGCGTGGGTGAACGGCGCGGCCGACCCGGCCAGCGGCATGGCGCCGATGCTGGAAGAAGCGCGCGCGCTCGGCGAGCTGAAGAAGCAGGGGTGGGCGCCCAGGCGCACGATCGTCTATACGGCGTGGGACGGCGAAGAGCCGGCGCTCCTCGGATCGACCGAATGGGTCGAGACGCATGCCGAGGATCTCAAGACGCACGCCGTGGCCTACATCAACAGCGACGGCAACGGCCGCGGCTTCCTCAACATGGGCGGCTCGCACGTGCTGGAGCGATTCATCAACGACGTGGCGCGCGTGATTCAGGATCCGGAGACGAACCTCACCGTGTGGAAGCGGCGGCAGGCGCGCACCATCGCGCGCGGCACGCCGGAGGATCGCCGCGAGGCGCGCGAGCGCCGCGACCTGCGGATCAACGCGCTCGGCTCGGGGTCCGATTACTCGCCCTTCCTGCAGCACGCCGGCGTGGCGTCGCTGCAGCTCAGCTTCGAGGAAGAGGACCAGGACGGCATCTACCACTCGATCTACGACGACTTCTTCTTCTATACCCGGTTTCTCGATCGCGACTTCGTCTACGGGCGCGCGCTGGCGCAGACCATCGGCACGGCCGTCGTGCGGCTCGCCGACAGCGACGTGCTGCCGATCGAGTTCACCGGCCTCGCCAGCACGGTCGAGAAATACGTCAAGGAGCTGACCGAGCTGCTGAGCCGCAAGCAGGACGAGGTGCGCGAACGGAACCGGCAGATCGAGGAAGGGATCCACGCGGCGATGCTCGACCCGCGCCGCCCGCTCGCTGCGCCGGCCGCCGAGACAGTGCCGCCGGCGCTGAACTTCGCGCCGCTCGAAAACGCCGCCGCCGCGTTGACGATCAGCGCGCGGCGCTACGACAAGGCGTTGACGGCGGCCGGAAGCCGGGTGATGGCAAACGCGACGGCGCTGCAGGCGCTGAACGCGAAGCTGCGGCAGGCAGAGCCGCAGCTCGTGGACGCCGCAGGGCTGCCGAACCGGCCATGGTATCGGCATCTCCTCTACGCGCCGGGGCTTTATACCGGCTACAGCGTCAAGACCGTGCCGGGTGTGCGGGAGGGGATCGAACAGTCGAAGTACGCGGAAGCGGAAAGCGAGATCGTGCGCGCCGCCGGCGCGCTTGCGCGGCTGACGACGCTCATCGATTCGGCGTCAGCCGATCTCGAGGGTCTGCTGGTCAAGAACTGACTACTGCGCGGAACCTTCGAGCAGCTTTTTGATCGGCTCGCTGCGCGTCATGTCGATGGCGGTCTGACCCGAGTAGTTGTAGACGTCCGTCCGCGCGCCCTTCTGCACCAGGTACTCGACGATGCGCGTGAGTCCGTTCTGGGCGGCGTAGTGCAGCGCCGTATTGCCCAGATCGTTCTGGCGGTCGACGTCGGCGCCGGCAGCCACGAACAGCTTCACCGCGTCGAGCGGATCGGCCGTGCCGGCCTTCTCGATCACGTCCTCGTCGGTGGCGATGCGGCGCGCGCCCATGCCGGCCGCCTGCATCAGCGGCGTCGACCCGTCTTTGATGCCGATTGACGGGTTCGCCCCCGCGTCGACGAGCACGCGCGACGTGACGAGGTCGGTCGCCTTCATCGCGCGGTAGAGCGGCGTGGCGCCCGGCGTGACGACGATGTCGCCCTGCGCCTGGCGCGGCGGAATCTTCTTCGTATACGCGCGGTTGGGATCGGCGCCGCGGGCGAGCAGGCGCTTGATGACGTCGAGGCTGCCGAGCTCGCGGTCGATCTCCGGCGGATTCGGCCGGTTGCTGTAAGTAGCCAGATTCCGCATCTCGACCGCGACGTAAAGCGAACCGTCGTTGACGTCCGCGCCCTTCTCGATCAACCGCGCCGCGAGGTCGTAGTGGCCGTTGAAGATCGCGGTCTGCATCGGCGTGAAGCCGTATTGCGGCTCGGTGGCGTTCAGCTCGGCGCCGGCGTCGACCAGCAGCAGCGCCGACTCGAGCGCGCCCTGGCGCGCGGCGACGAAGAGCGGCGTGAGGCCGCCTTCCGGCCGGTCGTGAATGATGCCGCCGTTGCCGCCGGTCAGCTTCGGGAATTCGTACTGGGCGGTGCGGCCGTTGACGTCGGCCTTGAGCTCGATGAGGAGCTTCACGACGGGCGCGTGATTCTCGGCGGCCGCGTAGATCAGCGCGGTCTGGCCCCGCCACTCTTCGCGCGCGTTGACCGCCGCGCCAAAGGTCAGGAGCATGCGCACGGCGTCGACGTTGCCGGTGCGGGCCGCCGCCATCAGCGGCGTTTCGCCTTCGCCGCGCGTGGCGTTGGCGTCGGCGCCGGCCTTGAGCAGCGCCTCGATCATCGCCGTGCTGCCGAGCGCCGCGGCTTCGTGCAGCGGCGTCACGCCGTAGCGGTTCGCCACTTTCGCGCGCGCGCCGGCGCGCAGCAGCAGCTTGGCCGTGTCGAGATCGTCCCAGTGCGCCGCCCAGTGCAGCGCGGTCATGCCCTCGACGTCGGGCGCGTTGACGTCGACGCGCCCGCCGAGCAGCGTGCGGACGCCGGCCTTGTCCTTGTTTTTCGCCGCGGACGCGAGCCGTGCGTCGAGCGGCGCCGCGGCAAATGCGCCGCCGGCCACGGCCAGCGCGGCAAAAGACCAGGCGGCAATGCGCATGCGAACCATATCGTGTAGACCCTTCATGGTCCGGCTTCAGCCGGACCTACAGATCGATGCGGCCCGAGCTGTCGCCGAACTTCTCGACCGGATAGCCCGCCTTGTCGAGCACCGCCATCATCAGGTTCGACAGCGGCGTATTCGGCTTGAACTTGATGTGCCGATCGCCTTTCAACCGCCCCGCCGCGCCGCCGACCAGCAGGATCGGCAGGTTGTCGTGCGAATGCAGGTTGCCGTTGCTCATGCCGCTGCCGTAGAGGAACAGCGAGTGCTCGAACAGATTGCCGTCGCCATCCGGCGTGGCCTTGAGGCGATCGAGGAACGAGCCGAGCAGCGCCAGGTGATACGAGTCGATCTTCGCCTTCTTGGCGACCTGCTCCGGCACGCCGTTGTTGTGCGACACCGGATGGTGGCCGTCGGCGACGCCGATCTGCGGATAGCTGAGCGTGCTCAGCTCGCGCGCCATCATGAACGTCACGACGCGCGTCAGGTTGCCCTGATAGGCGAGCGCCATCAGTTCGAACATCACCTTCACGTGCTCTTCCCACGACTCGGGCACACCGATCGGCGTCGGCGGCGTCTCGAGCAGCGTTTCCGTGCGCTGCTTCTCGGCCTGCTGAATGCGCCGCTCGATCTCGCGCACGTTGTCGAGATACTCGGTCAGCTTCGCCTTGTCGCGCGGCCCGAGGCCGCGCTGCAGGTCGGCCACGCTTTCGCCCACGGCGTCGAGCAGGCTGTTGTTGCGCTCGAGGCGGGCGCGCCGCTCGGCGGGCGTCGCCGCGTCGCCGCCGAACATCCGCTCGAAGACGACCCGCGGGTTGATCTCCATCGGCAGCGGCTGCGTCGGGGTCCGCCACGCGATGGTGCTCATGTACGAGCAGAGGAAATCACCGGCGCAGCTGCCGAGGTGGCTGGAGTGATCCTCGGTGGCCAGCTCGATCGACGGGAACGTCGTCCCCTGGCCGATGTGCTGGGCGATCATCTGGTCCACGGTGGTGTTGAGCAGGATCCGGCTGCCCTTCGCCGGGAAGGTGCCGCTCAGCCACATCGCGGTGCTCGGCGAGTGGCCGTTCTCACCGTTGTTGGTGAGGTTGGTGAGCACGGTCAGCCGGTTGCGGAAGCCTTCGAGCGGCTTGAGGATCGGCGAGAACTGGAAGCCCGCGCCTTCCTGCGCCGGCGTCCAGTCCTTCATGATCGAGCCGTGCGGAACGTAGATGAAGCCGAAGCGCGGCGTCGGGGCCGCGGCGGTCTTCGCGAGCGGCGTCTGCGCCGGCACCATCGCGTCGAGGAACGGCAGCGCGATCGAGGCGCCCACGCTGCTGCGGATGAACGCACGGCGCGACAAATGGCGTTTGGTCAGATACATCACGTGTCTCCCGGCAGCTCTCAGTTCTCTTCCACTCTCGCGGACTTCATCTGAAACGGCACACTCGTCGCGATGCCGAGCACCAGCGACGAGAAGCGATAATCGCGGCGCGCGGCGTCGCGGACGATGGCGCGGACGATGGGCATGTCCGACGCCTCGAGGCCGCGGCCGAGCGCGTAGGTCAGCAGCATTTCCGCCGTCGTGCGCGCGAACTGTTCGGGGCGGCTGACGATCGCCTGGCGCAGGCCCGCCGGGCCGGTCACTTCCGTGCCGTCCCACAGCGTGCTCTCGGCGCTGATCTTGAGGCCGCCGTCGGCGGTGCGCCACCGGCCGATCGCGTCGAAGTTCTCGAGCGAGAGCCCGATCGGATCCATCAGCTTGTGGCAGCCGGCGCACGCCGGGTTCTTCCGGTGCTCCTCCATCCGCTCGCGCATCGTCAGCGGCTTGCCAGGCTTCTCGTCGAGCGGCGGCACGTTGGCCGGCGGCGCCGGCGGCGGCGTGCCGAGGATGTTGGTCAGCACGTACTTGCCGCGGGTCACCGGCGACGTGCGGTTCGCGTAGGAATTGAGGGCGAGGATGCTGCCGTGGCCGAGCAGCCCTTTGCGCACCTCATCACGAATCGCGACGCGCCGGAACTGGTCGCCGTAGACGCCGGGGATCCCGTAGTGCCGCGCGAGGCGTTCGTTGAGGAACGTGTAATTGGCGGTCAGCAGCTCGAGCACGCTGCGATCTTCGAGCACGACGTTCTCGAAGAGCATTTCGGTTTCGCGCTGCAGCGACTGCCGCAGGTTGTCGTCGAAGTCCGGGAAGACGTCTTCGTCCGGGCGAAGGCTCTTGAGGTTGCGCAGGTAAAGCCACTGCCCCGCGAAGTTGCTGCCGAGGGCGCGCGCCCGCTCGTCGCCCAGCATCCGCCGGATCTGCTGCTCGAGCACCGCCGGATCCTTGAGCCGCCCGCGCGACGCGAGCGTCAGCAGCTGATCGTCGGGAATGCTGCTCCAGATGAAGAACGACAGCCGCGAGGCGAGCTCCAGATCCGTGAGGCGGAAGATGCCGCCGGGCGCGATGCCGTCGGGGTCGCGCTCGAAGCGGAACAGGAACTGCGGGCTGACCAGCAGGAACGCGAGCGCATGCTCGACGCCGGCGTCGAACGAGGCGCCCTTGTCGCGCTCGCTGCGGTAGAAGCCGAGCAGCCGGTTGCGCTCGGTGTCGGTCAGCGGCCGGCGATACGCGAGGCGGCCGAGGTTCGTCACGATCGTCCGCGCGCACGCGTCGCCCGCCGCAGCCTGGCAGGTGAAGATGCGGCGGCGGCTCGGCGAGTCGCCCGGTCCGGTGACGTTGAACGGACCTTCGACCGTCACCTTGTCGAGTTCAGGGATCCCGACCGGCGTGATCGGATCGATGCGCTCGCGCTGGAACGGCTGCAGCAGCTCGAGCGTCGGCGCCTGGCTCTTCTGCACGAACGCGATGCCGATCGCGTGCGGACCGGCTTTCACCGGCAGCCGGAGCTGGAAGCGCTTCTCGAGATCGTCGCCCGCCGCCGTCGGGTTGAGGTAGTTGGCCAGCTCGTCGTCTTTGCCGCCAAATCGCTTCAGCAGCACGCGCTCGCCGTCGAAGGTGATCTCGAGATCGTGCGCGACCTCGAGGCCGCGGATGATGTTCACCGTTTCGCGATACAGCTTCGGGCTGAACACGTATTCGCCGTCGACCGGGAACGTGTAGCGGATCAGGATGCCGCCGCGCGTGCCGATCGGCAGGCCCTCGACGTGATCGTGCTGCGAGAGATCGCCGCGCACGCGAAAGGTGTCCTTGGTGGGCGTGATCGCCGTGTTGCCCACGGCGAGGCCGGCAATCTTCCACGCCGCCGACAGATACCGTTCCATCAGCGCCGGCGACACGCCGAGCACGTCGGCGATGTTGTCGAAGCCGTACGCTTCCTCGTCAGGCGGCAGCAGCGAGGCGACGTCGACGTCGAGCGCCAGCAGGTCGCGGATCGCGTTGCCGTATTCGGATCGGTTCAGGCGATGGAGCACCGGCCGGCCGGGCGTGGGATGCGCGACAGCCGCCGCATCGAGCGAGGTTTCGAGAGAGGTCGCCAAGCTGGCGAGCGCCGCCTTGTCGGGCCGCGGCATGCCGACCGGCGGCATCAGACCGCCGCGCACCTTGCGAATCACTTTTTCCCAGGTATCGGCACCGGCCGCGGCGTGCGCGACGTCTGCCGTGTCGAGCGCCAGGCCGCCGGTTTTCGTGCGCTGGTTATGGCAGGTGACGCAGTACTTGTCGAGGAGTGCGCGATCGGCGATCGCCGACGGAGCTGACGCAGCTGGCGCTGCCGCCTGCGGACTCGCCGCACGCGCGTGCGTGCTCGCGGCCGCCGCCCAGATCGCACACCCGGCAGCCAACGCGGACAGGAACCGGCCCGTGGTCATCAATCGCACCCCACAGTGCTGAGGGCTCAGGGCAGAGGGCTGAAACCCGCACGAACCACTCGCTTTTCAGCGCCTGCAGACACTCCTGATAATGAGATATCTTACGCGGATTTTAGGCGGGAATCCCAGCCCTCAGCCCTCAGCCCTTAGCCCTTAGCCCTTAGCCCTTAGCCCTTAGCCCTTCCGTTCCAGCCCGGCCTATTTCCCGGGCTCACATTCGCCGTAATTCTGCGACACGCTCGGCTCCGAAACGTATCCGGGAAGAGACATCGGCAGGTAATCGTGACGGGAATGCACGGCGCGGTAAGACTTCACGTTTCCTTCCGACGCGAACACCGTCGTGATGGTCAGCGTGCCGGTCACGGTGCGCTCCACGAAATGCAAGCTGCTGATCGTCAGGAGAGCGGTCACATGAGTCGGCCCGGCCGTGCCGGTGACCCGTGCGGTGCCGCCGTCGGCGTCGATCTCGTCGATGTCGAGGTTGAACTGCTGCGCCTGCTTCACCTCGGCTTTGGCCTCGCCGTTCTTCCACGACCCGACCGAGTAGATCGGAAACCTGCACTTCAAGCTCTTCACGGTCGCGAGCGGATTCTTGTCGGTTGATTGCGCGAGGCCGCTCAAGCCGCCAGCCAGCACGACGAGCATCGACACCGCAACGACCAGTCTCACCATCGACGTCCTCGAATCAGGAAAGGCCGGCGGGCTCGCGGCCGGCCGGGCCGTGCGAACCGAATTGTCGGCACCCGCGCAAACGCGCCATTATTGTCCGCGTTCCCGCGCGACTATAGCACCCGCCGCGCCCCGGAGGCGCGCGCGACTCACGATATAATCGCGCGGTCAGGAGAGCTTCTTGAGGAACACGATTGCGCTCGCGGTGTTCGTGGCCGCCGGCTCGCTCGTCGCGCTGGGCGCGCAATCCGCGCTCGACGCCACGCAGCAGGGCCAGCTGAAGCGGTTGTTTCCGGCGGCGACGGCGTTCTCGCCCAAGGAAGGCGACCCGCCGCACTTCAGCGCGTTCAGTGGTGATCCGAAGAGCGCCGCGAAAACGCTCGTCGGGCTGGCGTTCTGGACGACCGAGCTCGATCCGCTCGAGCGCGGTTACGACGGTCCGATCAAGGTGCTCGTCGGCATGGACACCAAAGGCGTGCTCACCGGCATCATCGTCGCCGACCATCACGAGCCGTACGGGAACTTCTCCATCGACACGCCGCAATTCGCCGCGCAGTTCAAAGGCAAGAGCATCCGCGACGCGTTCAAGGTCGGCAGCGACATCGACGCCATCTCGCGCGCCACCATCAGCATCTCCACCGTATCGCGGTCGGTGCGGAATTCGGCACGGCGCGTCGCGCGCGCGCTGCTCACGGCCGAGCCGCCGAAGTGAACCGCCTCGCCGCTGCGTGCGCCCTGATGCTGGTGCTGTGGCTGGCCGTGGGCCAGCCGCGCATGCTGCACGCACAGACACCCGCGCAGCCGCCGGCGGCAGAGCCCGCTACGGCGCAACCTGCCGAGCCGGCCGCTGCCGAACCTCGCGCCGCCGCCCCGCCGGCAGGCGGCGGCTGGCAGTTCGACGATGAAGAGGAAAAGGCCCCGGGCTGGCGGGAAATCGTCGCCGCGCAGGCGCTCGATCTCACCGGGTTCGCCGCGTTCACCGTCCTCGCGCTGGTCAGTTTCTTCCGCAAGAGCGTGAAGCTGAAATACGCGACCTTCGTGGTCTGCGTGATCTATCTCGGCTTCATGAAGAGCCAGCTCATCTCGATCGTCAACATCTTCGCGTTGATCAACCGGAACCTGCCGGTCTTCAAAGACAGCCTCGCCTGGTATCTGCTGGCCGTCTTCACCGTCGTCGCCACGGTGTTGTGGGGGCGGCTCTACTGCGGCCGGATGTGCGCATTCGGTGCGCTCACGCAGTTGATCGACGCCGTGGTGCCAGCGAAATGGCGCCGCGAGCTGCCCGATCGCTACGACCACAAGGCGCTGTTCGTGAAGTACGGCGTGCTGGCGGGTGCGATTCTCTATTTCCTCCTGACCCGAAATCCGCTGTTTTTCCCGTACATCGAGCCGTTCTGGATGTTCAGCGCGATTGGAGTCATCGACGGACGGCCGGTGATTCAGTTCAACGCCAGCGTCGTCGCGTGGATTCTGCTGGGTGTGCTGCTCACCGCGACGATCTTCGTCAGAAACCTCTATTGCCGCTATCTCTGCCCGGTGGGCGCATTCCTCGGCATCGTCTCCAACCTGACGGTCTTCAAGATCAAGCGCTGGAAGGAATGCAACACCTGCAAGATCTGCGAGAAGACCTGCGAGTGGGGCGCGATCCGCGGTCCGAAGATCGTGAAGAGCGAATGCGTGCGGTGCGACGACTGCGAGCGGCTCTACATGGATCAGAAGCGGTGCCCGCACTGGATCATCATTCTGAAAAAGCAGGGAAATCGCCTCGTTCCCGCGGGCGGTGTGAAGGCTGGAGCCTGAAGCCTGTTACGGGGCATTCGTCGGCGGCGCAAGAATCATCAGCCGCCCGCGGAGCCCTGACGAAATCGACACCTCGTTCTTCGCGCTGACAATCACGCCCTCCACGTTCGGCAGCTTTTCGATCAACGCCATCCCCGCATCGGGTCCGAGCAGGAACACGCCGGTCGACAACGCGTCGGCGAGCGTCGCGTCGACGCCGACAATCGTCACGCTGCGGCAGCCAACAGCCGGCTCGCCGGTCGCGAGATCGATGATGTGGTGATAGCGCCGGCCGTCCTTGATGAAGTAACGCTCGTAGTCGCCTGACGTGCTGAACGTGCCGTCGGTGAGGTCGAGCGCCGCGAAGCTGCGATCCGCGGGGCCGCGCGGATCGCGGATGCCCAGCCGCCACGGCCGATCGCCGCGCCGGCCGGCCACATACATGTCGCCGCCGGCCTGCACCATGAAGTCGGAAAGGCCGTGCTGCCTGAGGATGCGCACCGCGCGATCCACGGCGTAGCCCTTGCCGATGCCGCCAAGATGCGCGCGCATGCCTTTGCGCCGCAGAAACGCGGTGCCCGCGCCCGCGTCCACCACCAGGTCCCGATAGTTCACGAGGGCCAGCTTCTTCAGGACCTCGGCGCGGTCGGGCACGCTGCCGTCCTTGTCCTGGTTGTCGAACTTCCAGAGGCCGGACAGCGCGCCGAACGTGACGTCGAACTTTCCACCCGTCCACTCGCTCACCTGATGCGCGACGCGCAGCACTTCGCGAATCTCCGCGGCAACGGGAACAGCACGCTGACCTGCCGCGTCATTCAAGCGGACGATGTCGCTGCCCGGCTGCCAGACGCTCATCAGCCGGTCGAGGCGATCGAATTCGGCGAACGCCGCGTCGAACGCCGCCAGCGCGTCGTGCTCGTTCGCCGTCCACGCCGTCACCTCCACCTCCGACCCCATCGTCTGGTGGGTGCGGGTGAAGAGACGCGCAGGCGGGTCGGTTGAGTGAGGTGCGCAAGCTGCGGCGGTGACAGCGAATAGGGCCAGCGCGCAGCAGAAGATGGACGGCCGATTCACTCTCGCGAGCGTAACACTTCACTTCATTCGTCGCGCAGCGCCTTGAGCGGATCGATGCGCGCGACGTGGCGGGCGGGTAGATAGCAGGCGACGAGCGATGCGGCGGCAAGCAGAATGAAGGCGGCGAGATAGGTTCGGCCGTCGGTTGGTGTGACACCGACGAGGAGGCCGCGAAACGCCTGGCCGGCTGCCAGGCTGAGCGCGAAGCGGTCGAGCGCTCGTCGGCGACGCCAGGCGCGCAGCATGCGGATCATCTGTCGGCGAGGCGCAGCACGAGCGTGATCGCCTCGGCCAGGCGCGTCCAGTTCCCGCGCTCGATGGCCAGCTGTTTCCGCCCGGCGCGCGTCACGCTATAGAACTTGGCGTCGCGGCCGGTTTCCGAAGGCCCCCACCCGGCGCGCAGCCAGCCGCGCTCCTCGAGGCGGTGGAGCGCGGGATAGAGTGAGCCCTGCTGCACGTGCAGCGCGTCGTTGGTGATCTGCTTCAGCCGCTGGCCGATGGCGTAGCCGTGCAGCGGCTCGAGCGCAACGATCTGCAGGATCAGCATGTCGAGCGTGCCCTGCAGCAGATCGGATTTGCTTTTCGGCGCCATGCCTAGACGTCCGACAGGTCGCGACTATACGGGCGGCATATGTAGGATGTCAAGGTATCGGCGGTTGTGGGAAGCAGGGAGAAGAAATGCTGGAGGCGATCGAAGAGGACACCTGGGGATTTCTGACCGACTTCGGGCGGCGGCCTGGCGGTGAAGTGGGCGAGGACGCCGGGGCGCGCTGGTTCCGATCGGGCGTGCCGTTTGTGAACTACAACGGCGTTGCCGGCGTCAGCGGCGATGTCGAGGGTATGGTGGCGCGGGTGCGGAGTTGGGGCGTGCCGGCACGCTGGGTTCTGAGCAGCGTGAGCACGCCGGCCGGGTTCGATGAATCACTCGTCGCGCGCGGTGTCACGCTGTACGAAGACGCGCCGGGCATGGCCGTGGACATCGACAATTTGCCCGAACCGCAGTTGGCGGGAGCGACCGTCGAAGTCGTCGCCGGGGAAACACAAAGCGACGAATGGGCGGCGATCCTGGCCGACGCGTTCAAGCTGCCGCCGCAGTCGGCAGCCCAGGTGCGCAGCGCGCACGGCTGGCCGCACATGCACCAGGCGGGGTTGCTCTACCTGCTCATCCGGCTCGACGGACGGGCGGTGGCAACCGGGCTGCTCCGCTCGGCGTCCGGTGTTGCCGGCGTGTATGGCATCGGCGTGCGCCGCGACTATCAGCGCCGCGGACTCGGCAGGCTCGCGACGCTGTTGACCGCCCACGAAGGCGCGCGGCGCGGAGCGCGCGTCGCGGTCCTCAGCGCGACGGCAGACGGCCTGATCGTTTACGAAAAACTGGGATTCAAGACGCTCACGCGCATACGATCGTGGCGCATCGCCTGACCACTATTTACAATGGCGGCACTTTCAAGGAGAACGTGATGCGAATCGCAGTCGTTGCCCTCGCGCTTGTGTGTGTGTCGATCTCCGTCTCCGCTCAGCAGCCCGCCGCTGGCCAGGCGTTGAAGATGTTCGCCTCGTCCGCGGACGTCGCCGCGCTGATGGCAAAGGCCAAAGCCGAGCGCAAGGAAGGCCAGGCGCTGCTCGCCCAGCCGATCGTGCAGCTCGCGCCCTACAACGTCAGCCTGGAATACCGCGCCGCCGTGGCCAACGCCGCGGTCCACGAAAAAGAAGCCGAGCTCTTCTACGTCATCGACGGCGCCGCGACGATGGTGACCGGCGGGAAGCTGACTGCCGAGACGCGGACGAACGCCGAGAACCTGAGCGGCAAGGGCATCGAAGGCGGCGTCACCCGGCGCATCGCCAAGGGCGACTTCATCATGGTCCCGGAAGGGACGCCGCACTGGTTCAGCGCGATCGAAGGCACGGTCACGCTCATGTCACTGCATCTGCCTCACGGCAAATGATCAGGATCAGATGAGCGGCGTGATGTTTGGCTCCACGCCGAGCAGCGCCTTGCCGTAAATCTCCAGGTTCACCTGCCACTCGGTGATCGCGTGGTGGCTGGCGACGTGGGCGTCGCGCCACAGGCGCTGCATGCGGTTGCTGTCTGCGAAGCTCGAGGTGCCGTGCGCCGAGACGAGGAGTTCCACGGCTTCGCGGCAGTACTTTGCAACCAGCGCCGTGTCGGTGCGAACGCGGGCGCGTTCGGTCAGGCCGGGATGGCGCCCCGCCTGCGACGTGCGATCGAGATCGTCGGCGGCGCGGAACGCGTGCAGGTGCGCCGTGTCGATTTTCATCGCCGCCTCGGCGACCAGCATCTGGAAGCCCACTGAATCCTGCTGCTTCGCGTAGTTGGTGTGCGTGACGCCGCGCTTCGCCGCCCAGGCGATCGTGTGATCGAGCGCCGCGCGGGCGATGCCGAGCTGCGAGCCGATGAGAATCAGCACGGTGACCGGCACGAGCGCGACGCGGTAGACCGCTTCGTCGCCGTGCTCGGTCCGGTACTGGCCCTGGAACGCCGGCGGATACGGCAGGAACCGATGCTCGGGCACAAAAACGTCTTTCGCGACGATCGTGTTGCTGCCGGTGCCTTTCATGCCGGCCATGAACCAGGTGTCCTCGATGGTCAGGTCGCTCATCGGCATCAGCGACAACCCGAGGTTGGCCATCGCGCCGTGCTCGTCGGTCATGTGAATGCCGCACGCCGCCCACTGCGCGTGCAGGCAGCCTGACGCCCACATCCACCGGCCGTTCACGCGCCAGCCGCCCTCGACCGGCTTCGCGTCGCCATGCGGCGCCAGCGAGCCGGCGATCCACGCGTCCGGGTCGGCGCCCCAGATGTCGCGCTGCGCGCGATCCGGGAACAGCCCCGCCAGCCACGCGCAGACGTTGATCAGGCTCGCCACCCACGACGTCGCCCCGCAGCCGCGGCCGAGCTCCGCCATCACCGCGATGTAGGTGTGAATGTCAGTTTCGAGGCCGCCGAGGCGCTTCGGCACCATCAGGCGGCAGAGCCCGGCTTCCTTCAGCGCCCGCACGTTGGCGTCCGGAAGCCGGCGCAGACGGTCGGTTTCCTCGAGGTGCTCCTCGAGGATCGGGCGGAGACGCGCCGCGCGGTCGATGAGGTCGCTCATATCAACGGGACGTAATCGTATAGCGAACGAGGACGTCCTCGACGAAATCCGCGGTCACCCGCTGTTCGCCGGTCAGGAACACGAGGCGGGTGACCGCCAGCCCGCCTTCGCGGCGCGTCGAGGTTTCAGCCGGCGCCCCGAGCGCCCGCTCCGCGTCCGCGCGCGGCATGCCTTTTTTGAGCACGGCATCCGCCGGCGGCGGTTCAGGCAGCGCCACCCGCTGCGACAGACCGGACGGCGAGAAGTCGATGAACGCCGACAGCGCCGCGATCACGTCCTCCGGCCGCAGACCCGGCGGCACTTCGTCGTCGTAACGCAGGTTGAAGCGCGAGCCGCCGCGCAGCCGCTGCTCGGCGACGCGCTGCTTCTTCTGTTCACTGAGCCGCGCCTCCTCGGCGTCGATCCGCCGGTTCTCGCGCTCCCGGCGATTGCGCAGCTCGTTGCGCTCCTCTTCGAGCTCCTTCCGCCTGCGCCCATCCTTCTCGTCGTCGATCCGCTTCTCGAGCTCCTTCTCGCGGCTGCTCTTGTCGACGTGGCGCAGCGACACCGAGGTGCTGGTGTCGTCGCTGAACGTGCCGAAGCCGCCGCCGTTCAAATGGATCTCGATGAGCTCCTTCTTCAGTTTCACGTGCGTGATGGTCGCCGCCTCGCCTTCGCGGATGGCGGTGCCGTAGGTCTTCAGCCGATTGCCGTGCCGCTGGTAGTCGATCGACCGGGCGGCATCGGCCTTGATGTCGACGCCGTCGGAGGTGCCCGGCATGTCGATTTTCACGACGACGCGCCGGCCTTCGAGGGTGCGCAGTGCCGCTTCATCCTGCGCGGCCGCGGGCGCCGCCAGAAACACGAGCGCCGCCACGCCAAGAACGCCAATCGCCGACTTCACGTGCATACGACGCCTCCTTCTGCCCGGAGCGTCAATGCTACGCCAACGGCACACGTCGAGATCACAGACAATTCCGCGCTAGAGCAGGAGCGCTTCGACGCGGTGGGCGTGCACGAGGTTGTCGTCGGCCGCCCAGACACAGACCGTGAACCGCCCGTCCTGCGAAGCGACGAGCGCCAGCGCGTCGCGCTGGTCGTGGACGAACTGGACCGCGGAGAGGTGGCGGGTGCCGCCGAGCTGAGCGGGATCGACGAGCGCGTGCAGCGCGCCCTCGATCGGCTCGATCAGGCTGACCTGTTCGACCTGGGGCGAACCCTTGCGCCGCGCGATTTTCGCGCCGAAGGCGAGGAGCTCGTAGTCGGCGGTGATCACCGCCGCGCCGTCGACCGCAGTCAGGCCGGCCACGGCGTGCACGGTGCGGCCCAGCGACTCGCGCCACTCGCGGCGATCGCGCGCTGCGGCCGGCTCGCGGCACAGCTCCGCGAGCTCGGAAAACGGCGGCGCCACGGCGTAGGCGATCGGCCGCACGATCGATTCGCGCCACGTCTCGCTGGCCGGCGGCACAACCAGCAGCAGCCCGCCGCGGCCATGGGCGCGCATCGACACGGCCAGCTGGACGAGCGGGTTCGCCGAATCCTTGCGCGCGGAAGGCGACTCGAAGCCGACGAGCGAGGCCATCAGCGCCGGGTAATCCGAGCGGCCCGAGGCGCTCTGATCGACCACTTTGATCTGATCGCCTTCGAGCACAGCCACGTTGACGAACTTCCCCAGCTCGCCGCCGCGATGGTGCTTCGCGACCAGGAGCCCCGGCGCCGCGACCTCGACGACGAAGCAGGTCGCCGGAATCGACCGTGTCGTGCCCCATACCGACAGGTCGTCGCCATCGGCCCACACGCCGAGATGAATGCCGGCCCGCTCGACGGCGGGCGCAACACGGGTCAGCGGTGCGGCGTCGAGCGGCAGCGGCCGCTCGAACAATAGCGGGCGGCTTGATTCAGCGGGAGAGACGAAAGCCAGCGAGATCCGCGGTGAGTAGCCTTCTTCGCGCCGCAGGCTGGCCCAGAACGCGGCGCTGATGATCGCTTCGATGTCCGCCGCGGTGGGCATGGTGGCGATCGGCGATTGACCGCGGAGCCGCGCCTCCGCCGCATGCTCGGCGAGCCGCGCATGGATACGCGGCGCCGCCGCGCGGGCGGCAGGATAGGTCGGACCATACATAAACCAATTATGACGTGGAGATTTGAGGATATGAGGATGTAAGGATTTGAGGATCGGTTGGAGAATTTGAGGACGTGAGGATGTAAGGATCTGAGAACGCCGAGCGGGGTGACTCGAGAATCTACGCGCTCAAATGCTCAAATCCTTCAGATTCTCAAATTCTCAAATCCTCAAGTCCTCCAACCAATCCTCAAATCCTGACATCCTCAAATCCTCAAATGACAAGCATCAAGCCCGCGGCGGAGCCGCCTGTATCAGTACCAGATAGATGCCGTTCGGATCGGTCATGATCGCGGCCCTGGTGTTGCCGTTCAGCGAGACCGGCTGGCCGCCGCTCGACACGACCTTTGATCCCGCCGCCTTCATCTTGCCGATCGTTCCTTCGAGATCGCGCAGCCGCAGCTGCAGCCGCGTGGCGCCCGGGTCCTGCAGGTTCGGGTGGATCGGCGTGCCGGCGGCGCCCTTGATCTCGATGAACTCGATCTGCAGCGGCGATCCCGGCACCTGCGCGTTCGTCAGCCGCACCTGCGCGCCCTTCAGTCCCATCAGATCGGTCAGCGGCATGGTGCGGAACTCGCCAGCCTGCGGCTGAAACTGCAGCGTATCCCGATAGACCTTCATCGTCTTCTCGGTGTCCGCCACCGTGAAGCGCACGCGCGCGCCGATGATGTTGCTCCCCGCCGGCGCGGTCGTCTCCGGCAGCGGGTTCGGCTGCAGGAGCTCGACGAAATGGCCGTCGGGATCGCTGACCATGACGCCGCGGACGGCATTGCCCGGCCCGAACGCGAGCGGCGCGCCGCCCGGGGTGATGACCGGAACGCCGGCCTTCTTCAGCGGCGCGAAGGCGGCGTCGATATCGCGGACGAGCAACACGAGCGTGGACGAGCCGGGATCCTGCGGCCGCGGGCGCGCGGCTTTCTTGTCGAGATTCCTGACCTCGACCATTTCAACGCCGACGGTCGCGCCGGGAATCCTTGCGGTCACGAACCGCAGCTGCGCGCCAGGCATGCCGAACATGCCGAGGAGCGCCGGATCGGTGTTCAGCGGGCGCTGACCGGAAGCCGGCGGCGGAGGAACGGTCAAGCCCAGCAGTCCGCCGTAGAACTCGATCGCCTTGTCGAGATCCTGGAGCATCGGGCTCCAGTTCCCAGAGCCAACCACGATTTCGCCGGCGGGCGCGGCGCCCGGCGGAGGGGCGGCCGGCGCCTGCGCATGCAGGAGGATTCCGCCGCAGACGGCCAGGGTGGCGACGGCCACGAGCACGTGTTTTGTCAGGGACATTTTCAGCCTCCTCGAGCGAGGGCGATGCTGGCCGAACCGGTGGCGTTTGTCAATTTTGACGGTATGATCCGGTGCTCGGCACTTTTTCTGTGAGGTCCAATCAAAACGAGACGATGACTCGGAGAAAGCACACCGGTATCTTCGTCGGCCTGCTCGGTGCGTCTCTGCTCGCGGCCGCCGCCGCCGTCGGCGCGCATCACTCGTTCGCGATGTTCGATCACACGCGGACGCTCACCGTCAAAGGCAAGGTCACGCTCTTCCAGTGGACCAACCCGCACGGCTACCTCGAGGTGGACGCGCCCGCGCCTGACGGCACGGTGAAGCACTACACGATGGAGCTGACCAGCGTGAACATGCTCCAGCGCGCCGGCTGGCGCTCGAACATGATCAAGGCCGGCGATGAAGTGAAGGCGGTGATCTCGCCGCTGCTGTCCGGCCAGCCCGGCGGCCTGCTGCTGGATGTCGTGCTGCCAAACGGCAAGAAGCTCGAATCGCCCGTTCCGGCGGCGAACACGTTCAAGCGCACGGACGCGGAGTGAGCGGATCATGAAAGCCCTGATCCGCGGCCTCGTGTGGACGTTGGCGTCATGCGTCGCCGCCGCGGCGATCGCGCCGGCCCTGCGCGCGCAGCGTCCGGCGGCAGCGGCGGACGTGCCGGACATCACCGGATCGTGGGAGCGCTACCGCGGTGCCCCTGGCGGCCGCGATCCCAATGCGCCGCCGCCGGCGACGCCGGCGCCCCTCAAGCCGCCGTATCTCAAGGAATGGCAGGCGAAGGTGCAGGCGGCGCGCGAAGCCGACGCGAAAGGCGAACCGCTGGCCACCGGCGTCACGCACTGCATCCCGGAAGGCATGCCGGCGATGATGGGCGGCCCGTTCCCGCTCGAGATTCTCCAGAGCAAGGGACAGGTCACGATCATCGAGGAGGCCTACACGCAGGTGCGCCGCATCCTGCTCGACCGGCCGCAAAAAGCGATCGACGAAGTGGAGCCGGGATTCTATGGCTACTCGGTGGGGCGCTGGGACGGCAGGGCGCTGCTCGTCGACACGGTCGGCGTCAAGGAAAGCGTCCGCTACCAGAACATGCCGCACTCGAAAGACATGCGCATCCGCGAGCGCATGACGCTCAAGACACCGGACATCCTCTGGGACGAAATCACCATCGAAGATCCGGCAACGCTCGAAAAACCGTGGACGTTCACCTACGCGCTGAAGCGCATGCCCGATTACCTGCTGCTCGAGTATGTCTGCGAGGACAATCGCGAGTACGCGGACGCGAACGGCGTGCAGAAGATCCGGATCGACCCGCCGGCGAAGTGATCCGCGATACTCTTTATGAACACATGATTCGACAGACCGACGACCTTCGCATCACCCAGATCCGGCCGCTCGTCTCGCCAGCGATTCTTCTCGAGGAGATCCCGATCAGCGAACGTGCGGCGCAGCTCGTCTCCGACACCAGGCAGGCGATCACCAACGCGCTCGACCGCGTCGACCCCCGGCTGGTCGTCGTCGTCGGGCCGTGCTCCATTCACGACACGAAAGCCGCGCTCGACTACGCGCAGAAGCTGAAAGTGCTGGCCGACCGCTTCTCCAGCCAGCTGCTCGTCGTGATGCGCAGCTATTTCGAGAAGCCGCGCACGTCGATCGGCTGGAAGGGGCTCATCAACGACCCCGACCTCGACGAGAGCTTCCACTTCAACAAGGGTCTCCGCCTGGCGCGGCAGCTGCTGCTCGACGTCAACGACATGGGGCTGCCGACCGGGTCGGAGTTCCTCGATACGCAGATTCCGCAGCACATCGCCGATCTGACCTCGTGGGTGGCGATCGGCGCGAGAACCACCGAGAGCCAGGTCCACCGCGAGCTCGCGTCCGGGCTGTCGATGCCGGTCGGCTTCAAGAACGGCACCGACGGCAACACGCAGACGGCGGTCGACGCGGTCGTCACCGCGGCGTCGCGCCACTGGTTCCCGTCCGTGACCAAGCAGGGGGTCTCGGCGATCTTCCAGACGTCGGGCAACGACACCTGCCACGTCATCCTGCGCGGCGGCACGCTGACCGGTCCAAACTATGACGCCGCGTACGTGAGCAAGGTGTGCGCGCGGCTGGCCGCGAAAGGGCTGCGCGACACGGTGATGATCGACTGCTCGCACGGCAACAGCCTCAAAGATCATCGCAAGCAGGCCGACGTGGCGGCGTCGATCTGCGAACAGGTCACCGCGGGCTCGGCCCACATCTTCGGCGTGATGCTCGAGAGCAACCTGATTGAGGGGCGCCAGGATTACGTGCCCGGCAGGCCGTCGGTCTACGGGCAGAGCATCACCGACGCGTGCATTTCCATCGACCAGACCGAGCCGCTTCTCGAGCAGCTGGCGACGGCGCAGCAAGCGCGCGCGACGACCGCCGAAACCGTCTCGTGAGCTACGGGCGGCGCGGCGCGGCGAGCTCTTCCGCGCAGGTCGCCGTGTGCACGGCCGCCCCTTCGAGCATCGGCACGATGATCGCCGTGATCGCGTCGTGCCACCGCTTTTCGAGCGCGTCGCTCCAGCCGAGCGAGAGTTTGCGGATGGCTGAGAGCAGCGCACCGCGCGCGATCAGGTAGTCTTCCGGCCGCGCGCGCCAGTGCACGTGCTGCGCGCCGAGCGCGCGCAGCGAATCGCGCAGCGCCTCCGCCTCGTCGAGGTGGCGAATCACCAGCGCAAGCGCCGCTTCGAAGTGCCCCTGCACCGGCGTGAGATCGGTGGGAAACAACGGCCGCAGCGACGGATCGGCGGCAAACAGATCCTCGTAGAAGCGCGCCGCGAGCAGCAGCGGCCGCGTGGCCACTTCAGCGTAACTGGCCTTCACCGCGGTAATCGCGTCCGCGGTCATCGCGGGTCCGGTGTCATACTGCTGGTTCGGCTCCATGACGCTTCCAGACGACACTCACGATGCCGGGCGCGCGCCGGCGGCGGGCCCGGGTCGCGACGACGGTCCGGCGACGTCGGGTGAACTGCTGCCGGAAGTCTACGAGGAATTACGCAAACTCGCGAGGGCTCGGCTCGCCCGCGAACGCCAGCCCAACCAGACGCTGCAGCCGACCGCGCTCGTGCACGAAGCCTGGCTGCGCGTCTCCGGCGATCGCCAGGACCGGCCGTGGGATCGCCGCGGCCATTTCTTCGCGGCGGCGGCCACCGCGATGCGCCGGATCCTCGTCGAGCGCGCACGCCACCACCAGCGCATCCGTCACGGCAGCGGCGCCGAGCACGTCGAGCTCGATCCGGAGCTCGCGCGCGTCGATCCGGCGCTCACCGATCTCGTCGCGGTCGACGAAGCGCTCACCCGCCTCGAGCGAACCGACGCCCGCAAGGCGCAGGTGGTGACGCTGCGATACTTCGGCGGCCTCAGCATCGAGGAAACCGCCCACGCGCTCGACCTGTCGCCGGCAACGGTGAAGAACGAGTGGGCGTTCGCGCGCGCGTGGCTGTATCGCAACCTCGGCCCGGTCGGCCAACCGCCGCCCCCCGGACCGTGATGCGCCCGGCGGCCTCGGCGGACAGCATTTTCCTGGCGCTGGCGAGCGTCGCGCCTGCCGACCGCGACGCCTGGCTCGACGAGCGCTGCGGCGCCGACCGGGCGTTGCGCGATCAGGTCGATCGACTCGTCGCCGCGCTCGACGATGCCGACGAGCGCTTTCTCGATCCGGCGCTCATTCCGACCATCGCACCACCCGACGGCCCCCTCACGCCGGGCACGCGCCTCGGCGGCTTTCTCGTTCTTCACGCGCTCGGCTCCGGCGGCATGGGCGTCGTCTATGCCGCGCAGCAGGAACGGCCATTGCGGACGGTCGCGATCAAGGTCCTGCGCCGCGGCTACCACGAGGGAGAGCTGCTGCGCCGCTTCGAGCGCGAGGCCGAGCTCCTCGCGCGGCTGCAGCATCCGGGCATCGCGCAGGTCTACGCCTTTCATCAGCACGACGGCGCGACGCCCGCGCATCTGGTGATGGAGCTCGTCGCCGGCCCGCCGATCACCGAATACGCGCGGGCCCATCGCCTCACCATCGCCGAACGCGCCGCCCTCGCCGTCAAGGTGTGCGACGCGGTCAGCCACGCGCACGAACGCGGCGTCATCCACCGCGACCTCAAGCCCGAGAACCTGCTCGTCGCCGGCGGCGGCCAGCCGAAGGTGCTCGACTTCGGCATCGCGCGCATCGCCGGCGCCGACGTCCACCGCGTGACGATGCAGACCGCGCACGGCCAGCTGATGGGCACGCTCGCCTACATGAGCCCCGAACAGCTTCGCGGCGCCCCCTCAATCGATCTCGACGCGCGAAGCGATGTCTACGCGCTCGGCGTTCTCTTCTACCAGCTGTTCACCGGCCATCTGCCGTTTGCTGTCGCCGGCGTGCCGTGGGTCGAGGCGATGCGGTTGATCCTCGACAGCGATCCGCTGCCACTGCCGTCCACCGACCCGCGGCTCAACGGCGCGCTCACCGCCATCATCGGCCGGGCGATGTCGCGCGACCGCGACTCGCGCTACCAGTCGGCTGGCGATCTCGCCGCCGATCTCCGCGAATACCTGGCCGGCCGCGGGCCGTCGTTGGCGGCCGCCGGGCTGCCATCCGAGCCGCCGGCGGCGTCCGACAGCTCGCAGCCGCTGGCCGTCATCACAGGACGCGACCTCATCGTCACCACGCGAAGCGGCGAGGTGGTCTGCGGCCTGCCCGAGGGGCAGGCGGCCGTCCTGCGCGAAGACGGCACGGTTATCAGGCAGCCGTTTCCTTAGCAGCCTCCTGCATCGTCGATGCGAGGATGCCGTAAACCGTGGCCCAGGCGTCCTTCACTTCCGGCGTGAACGCGGCGCCGAGGCCGGTTTCGAGTGTCCACAGCAGCGCCGCGCCGACCGTGTTGTAGTGCTCGTCGATCACGCCGTAGCCGACGTGCCGGCGGCCGAGCTCCTGCACGGCGGGAACGAGCTGGTCGAGGCGGTCGAGGCCTTTCACGGCCATCGCCAGCATCTGCATGAGCTTGCGGCGCTGTTCGGCCATGTCGCCCTTGAACATCGGCTCGAGCGACGGATCGATCTCGAACAGCCGGCGGTAGAACAGCACCGCCGCATCGTCGGCGATCGGCGCAATGGTGGCGAAGGACTCCTGAACGAGCGTCTTCTGGGCGGGTGTCAGCACGGATGTGTCCTCAAACCGGCCGGGCCATTCCGGCGCTACACACCAATGCGACGTTTCGGGGAAAAGTGGCTAACGGCCCTTTCGCCCGAGCCGGACGACGATGTCGTACTCGGGTTTGGTGACGGGCTGCACGGACAGCCGGCTCCCCTTCTTCGTCACCATCATCTCCTCCAGGCCTTTGGTGTGCTTGAGCGTCTCGAGCGAGACAGTCTCGGGGAAGCGTTCGGCGAAGGCGATGTCCACCATGTACCAGATCGGATTCTCTTTGGTGCTGGCGGCATCGAAGTACTTGTGGCCCTTCTTCAAGGCGTACTGATCGGGATAGCCGGCCCTGGCGATCGTGGCGAGGCCGGTCACGCCCGAGGGTTCGGCGTTCGACGCGTAGAACAGCACGCCGTCGCCCTCCTGCATCTGGTCGCGAAGGAAATTGCGTGCCTGATAGTTGCGAACCCCCTCCCAGCTCGACACGCCGTCGCGGGCGAGATCGTCGATCGTGTAGGCGGCGGGTTCGCACTTCATCAGCCAGTAACGCCGGGCCATCCCTGACTCCTGCGCAGAAAACCACCGACCAGGAGAATGACAAGCAAGTTCTTCCTGCCTGCCCCACCCGGCCTACCTGCCCTGCCCGCCCTTTCTAGGCGTTGAAGGCCGCACGCACGCGTTCCGCCTGCAGCTCGTGCAGGAGGCGCATGACGTTATAGCCGGTGAGCTCGATCAGCACGGTGGTCACCCTGCCGTGCAGATCGTCGTTCAGCTCGCCTTCGAGCTGCTTCATCGCCGCCATCAAGCGCTGCTCCTGGCCGCTCAACTCGTCCTTCGAGACCAGGCCATCGGCCATCGCATCGGTAAAGGACTGCAGCTTCTGCAGCTGCTCCTGGATGATCGGGTGTTCCGCTTTCTCGTCGAACCAGCTCGCTCGCGCCATCACTCGCCTCCTCTACATCGCTTCCACGATCTGTTTGAGCGCCGTCAATCTCGTCTGCAGCTTCGCGCGTCCGCCGTCGCCGGCGATGCGCTCGAGGATCGGCGGCGGCAGGAACTGCCGGTCCGTGCACTCGAGAATCGCCGCCGTTTCCTGCAGCTCCCGCTCGAGGCCCTGCGTGGACGGCAGGAACTGCGCCACCACATCGGCGAGCGCCTCGCGGGTGATGTGGTCGGCGCCGGCGAGCAGCGACGTCCGCCAGGCGCGCCCCACCAGACCTTCGATGTCGGCGCCTGAGAGGTGGCCGAGCTGCGGAATCGGCGGCACATCCTCGACGGCAACGCGCGATCCAAGCTTGCGGGCGAGGATCACGAACATCTGGCGGAGTTCCGCTTCGTCGGTCGGATAGAACAGCGGCACGTGGACCTCGGCCCGCCCCTGCCGCTTGAGGTCGATCGGCAGCAGGTCGGGCCGCGCGGTGAGCAGCATCCAGATGATGCGGCCGCGGAACTTGGTGTCGCCCATCTGCGCGGCAATCATCCCGAACACGCGGCTCGAAGTGCCCGAGTCGCCGTCCGATTCGCGGCTGCCGAGCGCGGCGTCCGCCTCGTCGACGACGACCACCACCGGCCCCATCGCGCGGAGCACCGAGAGCACGCGCTCGAGGTTGCCCTCCGTTTCGCCGACATACTTCGAACGGAAATTCTTGAGGATCACGCACGGCACGCCGATCTCGCCGCTCACGCACTGCGCGAGAAACGACTTGCCGGTGCCGACCGGGCCGCAGATCAGATAGCCCATCGGCAGGCTGTCGAGCGCGCCGCGCTTGAGCAGCGCGGCATCCTGCCGGAAGCGTGCCTTCGCCGCCTCGTGGCCGACCACGGTGTCGAGCGTCCACTTCGGCTCGATGAATTCGAGCAGCCCGCGGCACTGCCGCTCGAGCAGGCGCTTCTTGAGCGAACGGAACACCGTGCTGTCGAGGCGCCGCCGGCTTTCCCGCGCGGACTGGATCAGGACGTTGAGGTCGACGAGCGAGATGCCGGCGGTGAGCTTCGCGAGGCCGGCCGCGTCGAAGTCCGAAAACGCCTCGAGCGCCGCGTCGGCCGTCGTCGTGCGGATGAACTGTTCGCGCTCCTGTTCGACGGGCAGCGGCACTTCGATCGCCGCCGCGTGCGGGTTGCCGGTCAGGCGATCGTTGACGTCGGCCAGCTTCTCGTCGACGAGCACGAACGCCATGTTCAGCTGCTTGACGTGCGGGCTCATCGCCCAGTTGACCATCGTGACGAGCTCGGACGAGGCCTGCAGATTGAGGCGGCCGGGATCGCCGGCCGGAAAGATGTACGACGCCTGATCCATGATCACCGCCAGGCTCAGGCGATCGTCCTCGGCGGCCATGATGTTGCTGCGGACGAACCGGTTCAGCACGGCGAAGGTCGCTGCCGGATCCCGCGTGAGCGCGCTCAGGTCGCCCACCTTGCGGTTGGCCAGCGTCACCATCTCCTTGAGCCGCTTCTCGTCGCGGCCGGCGAAGGCGCGCAGCCCCTGCCCGAGGTCGTAATGCAGCACCAGCGACCAGCGGCCGAACACCTGTTCAGCGAGAAACTCGGCCAGCACGCCGTAGCGCAATTCGTCGCCGGCGCCGACGCGGACGAGATCGTAGGTATTGCCGTGCAGCACGAACACGGCGGTCGTGCCCGAGAAATACAGTTCGGCGAGCTGCGAGGCCCAGGCCGGGAACCAGTCGGGCAGGTTCATGTTGGGACGGCGCGGCAGAGCGTCGGTCGCCATCAGTGCAGCACCGTCCGCAGATCGGCGTCGAGAATCGCCGGCGGCTCGTCGAGCTGGTCGGCGAGGCCGGTGAGGTGCTGCAGCTCGCTGACCGCTTTTTCAGTCTGACGCATGCTGTCGGCCGCCGAATCCACCTGGCTGCTGAGGAAGTCGGGATCCTGGCGGTTGACGGCCATCTCCGCCAGCGCCTGGATCTTGCCTTCGATGCGGTCGAGCTCGAGGGTCACGAAGTCCGCGTTCTTGCGGGCGCGCTGGTAGTTGTCGAGGCGCAGCTCGGCGCTGGCGATGCTGTCCTGCAGCGAGCGGACCACACGATCGTCGGCGGCGGTCTGGGCGGCGGCCAGGTTGGTGCGCAAGTCGGCCAGCCTCGCGTTGATCTCTTTTTCGTTCATCGTCTGCAGAAAGCGATCGAGGGCGGTCTTCGAGAGCAGCAGACGCAGGAAGAGCCAGAGCAGGCGATCGAGCCCCGGCGTGCGCATGTCCTCGACGCTCGAGCTCATGTCGCTGGCGGCGCCGTGCACGCCGGCGGCGATGCCGCGCATCTCCAGGCAGCGCGCGTGCAGCCGTTCGAAGCGCTGCCGCGCCTCGGCCGGCAGTCCCTTCAGCATCATGGCCACCGACACCTTCGGCGCCGCGGGCGCGCCCGGGGCATCCCCGGCGCCGGTCGCGTTCGCGTAGACCTTTGCATCGATGGCCGAGCGGAAGCGCGGGATGGAAATGAGACCGGCAAGATAAGTCAGCTCGCCCGCCGCCACGAGAGGGAGCAGGACCGGCGCAATCGGCGTCAACGCCGCGGCTGCCGCGCCGCCGAGGAACAGGAGCAGGTTCCAGCGGAACAGAAACGCTTCCCGCAGGTAATCCGGCAGCCCGGCTTCCTGCCTGGGCGCCGTGCCCTTCTCCGGCGGTTTCGTGAGCGCCACTTAGTCGCCTGCCCGCGTGGACGTCGCCAGGGAGTCCATGACGTCGCGAATCTCGCACACGCGCTCGACGAACGCCGGCTCGCGCAGCATTTCCTTCGGCGGATGCGTCGGCGGCGGCACGTCCATCTGGCGGATGATCGTACCCGGCGCCGACGAGAACACATACACCCGATCGCCGAGGTAAATCGCTTCCTCGATCGAGTGGGTCACGAAGAATACCGTCGCTTCGGCTTCGCGCCACAGATCGACCAGCAGCTGCTGCATGTGCAGCCGCGTCGTCGGATCGAGCGCGCCGAAGGGTTCGTCCATCAGGATGATCCGCGGCGACAGGATGAGCGTGCGGGCAATGGCGACGCGCTGGCGCATGCCGCCCGACAGTTCGTTCGGGTATTTCTTCGCGTCCCGCTTCACGTCGAGGCCGACCTTGGCGATCCACATCCGCGCCTGCTCGCGGCGCTCGTTGGCCGGCACGCCGCGGCACTCGAGGCCGAACGCCACGTTGTCCTCGACCGTGCGGTTGTCGAACGACGTGTAGTCCTGGAACACCATGCTGCGATCGGATCCTGGCCGCACGACCGGCAGACCGCCGACGAGCACCGTGCCCTCGGTTGCCGGATAGTGCGGCGGCAGCCCGGCGATGAGCCGCAGGACGGTCGACTTGCCGCAGCCGGACGGCCCGAGGATCGAGATGAACTCGCCCTTGTTGTGCAGGTCGGGCACAGAGAATGTGACGTCGCGAATCACCGTGACGTTGCCGAAGCGCTTCGTCACGCCGTTGAAATCGACGACGTTGGGGCGCGGGCCATCGGCCGCCTTGGGCCAGTCGGTCGTCATCACTCCTCGACCACGCGGTAGGGAAACAGGCCGCGCTGGAAAAAGTAGAGCAGGCGATCGATGCCGTAGGCGAGCAGGCCGATGATGATCAGGATCAGGATGATGTGCTCGGAGAGGCCGCGCCGCTGGCTGGTCATCAGCAGATAGCCGAGCCCATACTGCGCGTTGATCAGCTCGGCCAGCATGATGTAGCCGAAGGCCAGGCCGAACAGGTGCCGGAGGCTGTTGTAGATGTCCGGGAGCGCGAGCGCGACCAGTACCTTGCGAACGATCTGCAATGTGCTGGCGCCGAGCGTCTGCGCCGTCTCGACGTAGCGTTCCGGGACGCCGACGATCGCCGCGACCGCGTCCGAATACACGAACGGCACCGTGGCGATGAAGATGAACATGACCTTCTGCGTCTCGTCGATGCCGAACCAGAGAATGGTCAGCGGAATCAGCGCGGCGACCGGCAGGTTGCGGCCGAAGAGCGCGATCGGCGCGCCGGCCGCTTCGAGCACGCGCCATGAACCGGCGGCGATGCCGAGCGGCACGCCGATCAGGACGCCGAGACCAAAGCCGATCACCACACGGCGCAGCGTCGCGGCGATGCTCTGGAGCAGCGCCCGCTCGTTGAGCAGGCTGGGAAAGCTGCGGAGCACCTCCGCGGGGCTCGGAAGAATGACCGGCGAGATGAGCCGCGTTTCCGCTCCCGCCCCGAGTGTCGCCAGCCACCAGAAGAACACCACCACGGCCATCGCGCCGGCGCCGGCGAGGCGGCGCGTCATCACCGGCGGCGGACGGCGGAGGTTGAAGAGCGAAGACAGCGCGGCGGAGCGCATCTACTTGGGGGCGGCCCCCGCCTCCGCCGGGTAAACCTTCACCTCGACGCGGCGGTTCTTCGCGTTGTTGTCCGGGTCGGACGGATCGGCGGGCCGATCCCAGCCAACGCCGGCGGAGGAGAACTGGTTCGGCTGCAGCGTCGGGAATTTCTTGACGATCGCTTCCTTCACGGCGTTGGCGCGGTTGAGCGACAGCTCCTGAACCAACCCCTTGGGGACGCTGGAGCGCATCGAGCCGTCGGTGTGGCCTTCGATGATGATGCGCGCGGCGCCATACTGCCCCGCGACTTTTCCGACTTCCTCGACCACGAAGGCGACGTTGGGATCGTAAAGCTCCTCCACGGCCTTGCCGTCCGGGTTGTTGCGCTGGATCTTCTTGTTCAGATCCCACGAGTTCGGGAAGAAGTGGATCACGACCGTCTTGGTGAGGATCTCGTCCTTCTCGCCCTGCACGGAGCCGGCCGTCGCCGGCGCGAAGCGGATGTCGTACTCGTTCTTCTGCTTCGCGTATTTTTCCTCGCCGCCGAGCTTCTGGATGATCGAGAAGTCCATGACCTGGTCGAACGGCGTCTGCTCGGTGACGGCGTTGATCTTCTTGTAGAGGAAGTAGGCCGTCGTCCACGTGCGCTCGAAGTTGGTCGGGCTGTTCTGGTTGAGGAAGAAGTCGCGGTTCTCGGCGTAGTTGGTCGAATGCGCGTCGCCGAGCATGTTGAGCGCGTCGCTTTCGGGGATCGAGTAGCCGGTGGCCATCAGCTTCGCGACCTTCTGCTTGTTCTCCTGCACCTTCAGGTCTTCCATCGCGTCGAAGATGCCGCGCGCCAGCCCCTCGGTGACGTCCGGGTTGTCGTTGGCGAAATCGGCGCGCGCGAACCACACGTCGGCGATCAGCTTGTTGGCCGTGGACGTGGTGACCAGCGAGCGGTTGCCCTTCACCTTTTCCAGGTTGTAGATGTCTGGCGCCCAGCTGACCACGCCGGCGAGGCGCTTGTCGGCGTTGAACGCGGCCGCCGCCTGGAAGGCGTCCTGCGTGAACTTGAACGTGACTTCCGCCGGCTGCACGCCGCCGTTGATCAGCGCGTTGAGGACGAAGAAGTGCGACGGCGAATTCTGCGCCAGCACGACCGTCTTGCCGCGCAGGTCGGCGATCGTCTTCACCGTGTCGCGCACGACGATGCCGTCGCCGCCGTTCGACCAGTCGACCTGCTGGTAGACGCGCGGCATCACGCGCGTGTCCTTGCGCAGCCCCTCGAGGAAGAGCGGCAGCATGTCGAGCGTCGCCCAGCCGATGTGCAGGTTGCCGGCGGCATACGCATCGCGCATCGCGACCGGATCGTCGATGAGCACGAGCTCGACCTTGAAATCCTTGCCGGCCGGCGACTTCCACACCTTGCCCGGCTTGAAGCCGTTGTTGGCGTAGATGATCGGGCTCCACCCGGCCCACACGTTGATCGCGAACCGCACGGTGCGATCGGCCATCGGCTTGTAGCTGGAGATGCCGGTGACCGCCGGCAGTTTCGAGGCGGCGACGTACTTGTATTCCTTGACCGTCGTGACGCTGGCGCTGTCGGGCGCTTCAGCGCCGCCTTTGATCTGCGACAGCTCCTCGTTGGAGATGTTGGCGGTCTGGCCGCCGCCCGTGCCGATCGCGCCGTAGCGCCACAGCGCGAGGCCGACGAGGCCGAGGACCACGAGCAGAACTGCAACGTAGAAGGCTGGTCTGGGCTGTCCGTTCGCCATGTTGAAATCCTAGTTTGTCTGTTTCTCGACGGTCTTGTCGGTCGCCGCCGGGCCGAGATCTTTCGCCATCTGGGCCACGGGAGTGGTTTCGGGCGACTTGAGCCCGAGCTCGACTTCGAAGTCCTGCAGCGCCTGCTCGGCGAGCTGCCCCTGCATGCGCTCCTCGGCGGTGATCTCGGCGATGCCGCGCGACGACAGGTCGGCGGCGACGCGCACCTTGCCGCGGTTCTGATCGATGCGCTGCTGGATCACGCTCTCGATTTCGCCGAAGTCCGTGGTCAGGTTCACGTCGAAGGTTTCCGAGAGCTTGGCGATCTCGGCTTCGGCGGCGCTCATCTTCAGCTCGGCGTCGTACTTCTGGATCTTGTCTTTCAGCTGAATGAGCTTCTCGTTGGCGTGCTGGATTTTCTTGAGGCTGTTGCCGTAGGCGGTTTCGTGCATGTCGAGCTGCTGCTGGTTGGTGGCCAGTTCGTTCTTGGCCTTCTGCAGCTCGAGCGCGAACTTTGCCGCCGTCGTGCGATCGCCGGCCTTGAGATACGCTTTCGTCTCGGCCTCCAGCCGCTGCACGTGCGACTGGTTGGCGGACACCTGGCGGGTGACCCGCTCGACGAGGCCGCGATATTGCTCGAGCCCGACGCGGCCTTCTTTCAACTGCTCCACCGATCGGTCGTATTCGTAGCGCAGCTGGGCCACCGGATCCGCCTCCCAGAACAGATTCGCGACCTTGTTGATCTGGGCCATGAAGGCCGACCAGAACTTGTGAAGAATCACTGGGGCTCCTTTACACGTTCGACGTGGTTGCAGGCCAAACGTTCCATGCCTTCGTCCCGCAGCGCGAGGCGCGAGCCCTGCAGCGGGAGCGGTTTCAAATAGCCAAAATACGTTACCAGACCTCGCTGGTTCCGTCTGCCGATTCACGCCCAGCGCCAGGGGGCTTGCGCCTTGAAGGGCTGAGGGCTGAGGGCTGAGGGCTCAGGCTCATGCTTAGGGCTCAGGGAAAAGGCGCTGACGAGGTTTCGGTCAGCGGGCGTTCCCTCAGCACTCAGCCCTCAGCCCTCAGCACTCTGCCCTCAGCCCTCAGCCCTCAGCCCTCAGCCCTTTCGTTCCCAGGCGCCGCCAGCAGCAGACGGTTCTGCGGCGTGATCTCGGCGGGAATCGTCTGCGTCCAGACGCGGTAGCCGGCGCGTTCGAGGCGCACCGCGCGCCGCACGTCGATCGCCAGCCCCGCGTCGAGCCAACCGGCGAGCGCGCCGGCGTCGCATGCCGCGCGATCGTGGCAGCACGGCAGAATCGCGACGCGCGCCCCTGCGCCGATCGCGCCATCGAGCACGCGCTCGCTGAGCGCACCGCATGCGTGGCTCGACACCACGAGATCGTCCGGCAGGATCTCCACGTCGGTGAACTGCCGCACGATGAACTCGACGCGGCCGGCCAGCCGCGGCCAGCTGTCGACGAGCGCGGCATGCAGCGCTGCCGTCGACGGCGGCAGCGCCTTGTCCACGACGAGCGCGGCCGGCGACGAGTCGTCCAGCAGAAGCAGCAGCTGAGCGAGCAGCCCGTGGCCGGCGCCGAGATCGACGATGCGCCCGCCGCGGAACAGGCGCCGCACGCGCCGCGCCATCTCCCACGCTTCGAACAGCTCCTTGCGCGGCAGCATACCGGCGCGGCACGCCGCACGCGCCACGCCGTGGAACAGTGTGCGGCCGGGAAAGCGGTCCAGATCACGAACCGTCAAGCGGTTGCGGGAGGACGGGGAAAAGCCGCAGGGCTGAGGGCTGAGAGCTGAGGGCATTGTGTGGATGCTCTCGCGTCAGGAATCTTCTGCGGTCCCCAGCCCTTAGCCCTTAGCCCTTCGCCCTGTCACGGTCTTCCTGCCGGGCCGACGAGGTGCTCCGTGTCCTTCTGGTTCTCCTGACAGATGTACTCCATCAGCTCCTCGCCCGGCACGAGGCGATGCGAGGCGTGCAGGGTGAACGGCTTCGTGTAGGCGCCCGGATCCTCGATGGTGATGTCTTCCTTCAGCGTGCCGAGATCAGGGCGCGTGTAGCGCTCGATCGTGTGCAGCTTCTCGGTGTGCGGGTGGCCGACGAAATCGAACCAGAACTTGTCGTTGTAGCCCACCGTGTCGATGACCAGCGTGTCCCCTTCCCAGCGGCCGACTGAATGTCCGTACCACGTCGGGTTGGGATCCGCCGGATGCTTGCGGCCGTCCATGAAGATCTGCCGGTAGCTGTGGATGTTGCCTTCGAACAGGAAGTAGAGATGCGTCGGGTTCACCTGATCCGGCTCGCCGACGATGCGCCACGGATAGGGCGCGTGACGCGGCACGCCGGTCGGCAGGCAGTTGGCTTCCGGATCGTGCTTCGAAAGCTGCGTCGCCATCTTCGCCTTCGCCCACTCGTTGAGCGGCACCGTCTCGCCCTTCGCGAGCCCGAGCGAGATGTCTTCGATGAGGAAGATATCTCCGGGGCGCCACACGCCGGACAGATCGACGCGCCCGTTGGGCAGCCGCGGCGTCGGTCCCTGCGGCGCGGCGGGCTGGCGCGCCTGTGCGGCCGCCAGCACGCGCGTCTGGTGCGGCGCCACCGCGCCGGTGGACATCAGCACGCCAGCGAGCGCCGCGAGCAGGATCGGGGCAAATATCTTTCGCATCATGATGAAGCTCCTATGCCTTGGGAATAAATGAGAGAAACCGCCGCGGGTTGTCGACCGTGACCCGCCGGATGATGTCGTCCTTCACGCCAGCCTGGCGCAGCTTCGGCACGAACACGGTCAGCGTGCACGCGTAACCAGGACGGGCCGCGCTCTTTGCCGTGAAATTGTAGTCGGCCGAGAGCAGCAGATGATCCGCATATCCGGCCTCGAGAAACGCCAGGATCATCGCCACCTTCTTGTCGTCGGGCACGGCGCCGGCGGTGACGCGATCGAAGCCGACGAACGCGCCGCGCTTCGCGAGCTGCTTGATCACGTCGGCCGAGGGATCGTCGAGGCAGCAGCTGTGGCCGATGGCCACGCGGCGCGGATCGACGCCCGCCGACTCGAACGCGTCGAGCTGCCGCAGGCCCGCGTCGCGCGGCACGTTCGGGCCGGTGCCGTAGGCGTTGTGCGTGAAGATCGGCAGGTTGGTCCGCGCATGCGCCTTGCCGACGGCGCGGAAAACCTTGCGCTCGTCCGCGCTCATCGGCGCGTCCGGCGTCTCGCCGATCTCGCCGAAGGCGCCGTAGCGGTTCGCACGCGCGTCGCTGACCAAGTCGTCCGCCACCTGATCCTCCGATTTGGTGAGGACGTCGGGCGGATAAGTCCGCTGCATGTAGAGGCCGCCGCACGCGACGAGATGCACGCGCGTCTCGGCGGCGACGCGGCGCAGGAATGCGACGTCGCGGCCGACGTCATCGGTGCCCGCGTCGACGATGCAGCCGACGCCTTCCATGGCCGCGATATTGAGCTCGCCGGCAAGCTGCGCGACGTTCTTGTCCGGCCCCGTCGCCGGCCCGCGCCCGTTCGGCCCGCGCACGCGCGCCCACTCGAACGACAGGTGCTCGTGAAAGAGCGTCGCGGCCGTGCCGAGCGCGCCGGGCGTCACATCGTTCAGCACCGTGCGGATGACGGCACCAGCCGGAATCGCCGCCGGCGCGTTCTGCAGCGGCGTCATGGCGCGCAGCACGTCGCCCACGGCCAACGCGCCGGCGCCGGCGCCAAGCAGGCGCAGCAGATCGCGGCGGCTGAGTAATTCCTCTGGTCTTTCGTGGTCGTGGCTCATCATGCTCCGGCATACTACGCTATCAGTCGACTGTATAACTGAGGCAGTACCACTCAACCCCGATCGACGGCAGCAGTGCTCGGCGACAACGGAGCGGCCAGCAATGCCCTCGAGGAGATACTCCGGAAGAGGAGCGTTTCCATGAACCGGCGTCGTTTCCTCGTCACATCCGCGGCCGGGCTGGCGGGCAGCCTTGCGGCCCCGCGCGCCGCCATGGCGCAGGCCACGGGCGCGGCGGCGTCGAAGATGATCGACACGCCGGTTCTGCACATCGGCTACGAGGAATCCGGCAATCCCGCTGGGTTTCCCGTGGTCCTGCTGCACGGATTTCCCGACGATGTGCGGGCGTGGGACGACGTGGCGGCGCCGCTTGCCCGCGCCGGTCATCGCGTGCTCGTGCCCTACTTGCGCGGCTACGGCCCGACGCGCTTTCTCGATCCGGCCGCCCCGCGCATGGCGGAGCAGGCGGCGATCGGGCAGGATCTCGTCGACTTTGCCGACGCGCTGAAGCTGCCGCGCTTTGCCGTCGCCGGCTACGACTGGGGCAGCCGCGCGGCGTGCGTCACCGCTGCTCTTCATCCCGATCGCGTGCGCGCCGCCGTGCTCGTCGGCGGCTACACGATTCAGGATACGATCGCCCCGCCGCGGCCCGCCGCGCCGGCCGCCGAGCAGGCGCTCTGGTATCAGTGGTACTTCAACACCGAGCGCGGACGCCTGGGCCTCGCCGCCAATCGCCGTGAGCTGTGCAAGCTGCTCTGGCAATCATGGTCGCCTACGTGGCGCTTTACGGATGCCACTTACGAGAAGACGGCGCCGTCATTCGACAACCCGGACTTCGTGGACGTCGTGATTCACTCATATCGCCACCGCAACCTGAACGCGCCCGGCGAGCCGCGCTTCGCGGACGTCGAGCGCCGGCTTGCCGCGCGGCCAATCATCGAAGTCCCGTCGATTCTGCTGTTCGGCGCCGACGATGGCATCGCCAGGCCGGCGGCGGATTCGCCGTCAGACCGCGCCTCGTTCCCGAAACTGACCGCCCGCCGCATCGTCGCCGGCGCGGGACATTTCGTGCCGCGCGAAAAACCCGAGGCGGTCTCGTCGGCCATGCTGGAGCTGCTCGCGTCGACCCGTTAGGCTGTCTATCCCGTGCAGAGGAGCCGTATGCCTAAGTTCACGCCCTTGTTCGCGATTGCCTTGTGCGGAAGCCTGCTCGCGCCAGCGGCGGCAGGCGCGCAGCAGAAAGGCGCCGAGACGCCAACGCTCACCGTCGCCGACTATTTCGAAATCCAGCAGCTCGTCCACCGCTACGCACATGCGATCGACACCTGCAACGAGAACGGAAAGGAATACGCGCGGCTTTACACGCCGGACGGCGCCTACATCAGCCAGAACGGCACACGTTACGAGGGCCCGGAGAAGCTGATTGAAGTGTCGTGCGGGCGGCGGATCAACGTCAGCCATCTGAGCATGAACCTGGTCATCGATCCTGCGCCGGGCGGCGCGACCGGCAAGAGCTACCTGGTGCTGGTCACGGGCCAGGGCGCTCAGCAGCGGTTCGAGCGGCTCGGTGTGGGCTACGAAGATTTCTACGTGAAGACGCCCGAAGGCTGGCGGTTCAAGACGCGGCACCACGTGCCTACACCCGGCACCAACCCGGGGCCACCCACAGGTCGGCGCGGCGGTCAGCCGGCTGCCGCGCAGCCTCCAGCGGATCAACCGCCGTCCGGTCAGGCACCGGCTGGTCAGCCGCCCGCCAGTCAGCCGCCGGCACGATGAACTCAGCAACCTGCATGATGTCCGCGCGAGCGCGCCGCCTCGGGTGGTGTGGCGGCCTGTTGTCTGTGCTTCTTGCTGCGAGTCTGCCCGCTCAAATTCGTGGTGCAGAAGCTGGCGACGCACAACGCCTGTTCGATCGCGGACGGACGTGGGAACAGTTTCTGACCGACGCGCGGGCACAGCGCGATGAGTGGCACAAGGCGGCCGCGAACGCCGCGGTTCCACCGGACCTCGTCGAGCGGTTCAGACGCGCCAGCGCCAATCTGCGCATCGTCGTCGTCGCCGAGGACCGGTGCCCGGACTCGCTGAACGCGCTGCCGTATCTCGCCGCGTTGTCCTCGGCCGCATCCATTCCGCTGCGCATCGTGGATCGCAAGCTGGGCGAACCGCTGATGCAGCAGCACCGGACGCCGGATGGACGGCCGGCCACGCCGACCGTTGTGCTGCTTCGCGATGGTGAGGACGCCGGCGCGTGGATCGAGCGCCCGGCTGTCGTGCAGTCGTGGTTTCTGTCGATGGCCGCGAACCCGGACAGCGCCCGCAAATTCGGCGACCGGCAGGCGTGGTTCGACGCGGATCGCGGACACACCGTACTCGCGGAGGTGATCGCCCTCGCTGAGCGGACGAGCGCGGGAAAGTAGCCGCGCCTTGTCCTGCTGGCCGTTTCGGATCCTCGCACTCGCAACGCTTGCCGTCTTGCTCAGCAGCCCGGTGGCGGCGCAGGACGCGCCGCCGGCACCGCCCGCCGCCGCGGACGCGAACCCTTGGACGCTCGGGCTCGACGGCGTCGTCTTCGGCACGTTCAATCGCCAGGGCGGGTTGCGCGGCGAAACGGAATTCGTCTCCCAGAACTGGCTGATGGCGATGGGCACGCGGCGCCTCAGCGCCGGCACGCTCACGCTGACCGGCATGCTGTCGTTGGAGCCGTTGACGACCGGCAGCCCGGGATACTCGGAGATCTTCCAGGGAGGCGAAGCGTATCGCGGGCTGCAGATCACCGATCATCAACACCCGCACGATCTGTTCATGCAGCTGTCAGCGGCATGGCAAACACCGATCGGCAAAGGCTGGGGGTTGACGGTTGCCGGCGGCCCCCGCGGCGAAGCCGCCCTCGGGCCGGTCGCGTTCATGCACCGGCCGTCGAGCGCGGAGAATCCGACCGCGCCGCTTTCGCATCACATCTTCGACTCCACGCATATCGCCACCGGCGTCGTGCTCGGCGGCATCAACCGCGGACCGTTTTCCCTCGAAGGCTCATGGTTTCGCGGTCGCGAACCTGACGAGCAGCGTTACGACCTCGAGATGGGCGCGCTCGATTCGTGGTCCGCGCGCCTGTGGTTCCGGCCGAACGCCGCGTGGGCGATTCAGGGCTCGCACGGTTTCCTCCACGAGCCCGAGCTGCTCGAGCCCGGCGATCAGCGGCGGACGAACGCGTCGGTCTCCTGGCTGCGGCAGCGCGGCGGATCGAGCTACACCGCGTTCACCGCGGCAGTTGGCCGCAACGAGCGGCAGTTCAGCACGGTGCGCGCCGAGCTCTTCGAGGCCACGCATCAGGCCGGCCGCACGTTCGTGTATGGCCGGTTCGAGGACCTGACGGTGGAAACCGAAATCCTGCTCTTCCCGCAACTTCTCCATCGCCCCCACCCGGGGGAGCTGGTCGATCCGATTCAATCGTGGACGGTCGGCGGCGGCCGCGACCTCGCGAATGTCGGCGGGTTTTCGGTCGCCGTCGGCGGCGACGTCTCAGTGCAGCGCGTGCCGGAGATCCTGGAGTTCACCCACGGCGCCCATCCGGTGTCGTTTCACCTCTTCGTGCGCCTGCGCCCGCCGGCGCGCGGCGGGCGCATGTGGAACATGACGATGGGCCAGCCGATGACCGGGCACGAGCATCATCACTGACTACTGCCGGCGCAGCGTAATCGTGACTGATTGCGGCAAGCCGCCGGCGCATGTGCCGGTAAAGCCGGTGCTGGTCCACTTGATCGTGTCGGCGGTCACCTCACCTGAGAACGTGGCAATGCCGCCGCAATTGCCGGGGCCGTCGGCGGGCCGTTCAAACGACACCGACCCTGACCACGACCCGACGTCGGCGTAGCCGCTGATCGCGCCGACCCATTCCGCCGGCTCGGTCCGCCACGCGCCGTCCACGCAGGTGCCGCCCTGGAACGCGAGGATCGTGATGCGCCGGGGCGCGAAGCCCGACGATTCGAGCGTGCCAACCCACGTGCCGGCCACGTTCGCGGGGTCAGCCGGCGGCGGCGCCGGCGTGGGTGACGGCGAAGGACTGGGCGATGGAGACGGCGCTGGAGAAGGCGCAGGTGAGGGCGCCGTTGGCGACGAACCCCCACCGCCACAGCCGCACACGAAAATCGCGAGCGCGAGGCAACACAGATACGTGCGCATCAGTCTGCAATCTTAACGGGCAATCGGGCCTGGCGAAGGCGCCGGGCTCGGCGACATGATGCGGCAGTAGACGGATGCGGTCAGCGGACACGGATCACAGCCGTCCGGCAGCCCGTCGCCGTCGATGTCGAGGCCGCGCGTGGTCGGCTGGCAGCCGCCGATCGGCGCCGCCTTCGTGATCGCCCAGATCGGATTCGTCAGCGCGTAGCGGCGGATGCATGCACCTTTGCGCGTTGGCAATTGCGCCGCGTCCGAGTCGGACGTCGTGCCCAGCTGGCAGCCGTCGCGGTCCTGCATCGTCGTCCTGGCAAACGCGCGGACGAAGAAGCGATCGCCAGGCTTCGAGCGATGGTCCGGAATGGCGGACGGACTGAACGCGGCTTCGAACGCGGCGAGCGGCAGCGCAACCGCGTACTTGCCGCGGATCGACGGCGTCGGGATCGGAATCGTCAGCAGTCCGGTCGGATCGCGCCAGTAGTCGTCCTGCATGAGCGCATACGTCCGGCCGTCGTGCTTGTACGAGTTCGAGACGCTGTAGTTGTCGAGCGTCCGGCTGCGCGGCCCGTGCAGCGCTGGCGCATACACGCGCGATTCGCCGGCCGCGCCCGCCTCGTCGTTTCGCACGCCGAGGTAGAGCGACACCTTTTCCACCGGTCCGAATTCTTCCGTCGACTGCCATTCGACGATGAGCGGAAGGGTCGGCTCACCGTGCAGCTCGACGATGCCGCCCATCGGCGTGTCGCTGTCGTCGATCTCTCCGTTGCGGTTGCGATCGACGACAATGCGCAGCGCCGGGCCGTCGGTGGTGACGAAATTGCCGGATGCCAGGGCGCTGACGACCTGGTCGTGCGAGTGGCGTTCGGCAGGCTTGCCGGTCAACCCGGAGGGGATGTTCTCGTCGCGCGGCAGCGTCGGCGCGCCGGCGAAGACGAGGTTGCGCACCTTGGCGATCGCCACGTCCGTCACCTTCTCGGTGCCCAGGAAGTAGCCGTCGCGGCGGTAGTTGAGATCGCCATGCGCATCTGATCCGCCGGCGATGAAGAAACGCCGCGGCTCTCCGTCCGGCAGCCATGACAGCTGCTTCGTCTCCCGGGTATTCAACCCTTCGCGCAGCCACGTGTCCCACGTATACGCGCCGTGATGCAGCCGCCCTTCGAGCCCGTCACTCCAGCTCTCGAACGCGCGGTTGAGCATGTCGAAATAGGGAAAGAGCTGGAACCGGCCGGCGTCAAAGCCGTCCCGTCGCGATTCCGCCAGCCCGGCAAGCTTGTCGACGAAGGATCCGCCGAAGTCGTAGCCGTCTTCCTTCGCGTCGGCCTTGTCCATCTTGGTGGTGAGGCGTGTCGGCTCGTTCCAGAACTGCAGTCCGAGCACGCCGCGTGACCGCCACGCTTTCCGGATCATGAAGTCACTCCACGGCGGGCCATCCGGTCCTTTGCCGCCTTTGCCGTCATTCAGCGGGTGGGCGAGGAACGCATAGCCCTTCGCGGCGATCTCGGGAAGCAGCGGCGGCCGGCCCTTGTGCGTTTCCGCCAACCGCCGGCCAGCGCCACCGTACTTGCCGCTGTCGCTCGCGACGAACGCGTTGACGTCGGCGCCGCTGCGCGGCAGATAGACCATGTGCTCGCGACCGTAGTCGGAGTCGTTGAGACCCTGGACGTCGTTGACCAGCCACCCGTTCGACGCCTGCTCGAACCGCGTGTAGTCCCTGGTCGGCTTGCAGTTGGGAATCGGCTCTCTCCCATCGTCCAGATAGTCGATATCGAACGTCTTGCCGTTGCCGTAGGGCAAGTACCGGTCGTCGGTCGCCGTTTCAGGAATGGCGTCGATTTCGCCGCCGAGGAAGATCTGCGGAAACACCCGGTGTGAGAGGTAGTTCTGCGGCAGCCGCTGGCCGGCGCCGGTCAGCGCCGTCGTTCTGTTGGCGCCGCTCGCGCCGTGCAGCTGCTCGTTGAGGAACCGGAAGCGATTGAGGCTCATGTCGCGCAGCGCGCCGTAATTCTGGGTCGGGTTGATGCCGCACGTGTCGAGATCGACGTCCGCGTCGATGATCTGCTTGCTGTTCGACGCGTGCTCGGCCGCCAGCACGAAGTCGAGCCCCATCGCGCCCATCGCGCGGACGACGCCGCGGTAGTTGTAAGCGGATTCACCCTCGTTGTCGGTGCCCTGCGAGTGATAGTGCACATCGCCGTAGAGCCACCGGTCGTCGAACCGCGGCAACGAGTCTTCGGCCAGGTGCACGGTAACGTCATTGCGCAGCCTGATGCGCTCCGACTGGCCGGCGTTCTCGCAGCGAATCGATGGGTGCGACGTCACGTTGGCCGTGAGCGTCAATGCCACGTCGCTGCCTTTCGCCTTCGTCACCGGGGTATACCACGCGACCGCGTGCCACTCGGCGGTGTTCGTCACATTCCGCAACCGTTCGCAGCCGTCAGTCGCCTCATCCGGCTTGCAGACGTGGTGCTCGGGAGCCAGCGCGCTTTGCGACGTCCAGCGGCGGCTGGTTTCGATTTCCTCGAGCGCGGCGAACTCCACCGACTTCCGGCGCACGCCATTCGACAGATGCTCGTCGATGGTCAGCGAACAGAAGTTGCCCAGAGTTGGCTCGAGCCTGCCGGGCAGAACCCCCCGCGCCGGATCCTCGGGAATGACGTCCGCGTCGTGGATGCTGATCTGAATCGGGATCGCGCCGTAGTCCGCGCGGCCGGCGCTGTCGATGATCGGCTCGATCCGCCACGGCGCGTCGAGCGCGTACTCCATCGTGCCTTCGATGCCGCCAAGCGAGAACAGCGGCACGCTCGCGAGGCACACCACGCACAGGGCGAGCAACTTCTTTCGCATGATGACGCTCCTTATTCGGATCCGGGCGCTGGTTTCAGATGCCGCAGTTGGTCGTCGACCCCGCCGCCGTCGTCGTGATCACCGCGCGGCCGGACGCGTTGCGCGTCTCGTGCCGCGTGCAGACGCCGACCAGGCTGCACTCGACAGGGCCGCCGAACTCGCCGCTGCACTGCGACTGCACGCCGCCGCTGCCGAGCAGCACGCCCCACTGCGTCAACTTGATTTCGGCGTCCGTGCCAACCCGCGGTCCGTACTCGCGGCGCAGCGCCGGCAGCGGCAGGCCGTTCGCCGCCTTCGCGTAAAACACCGAGGAGAGCGAGATCGCCGAGTTGACGGGCGTGTAGCACTTGAACGAGCAGTCTCCGGTGTCCTCTGGTGAAGAACCGGCCGGGCAGGCCGCGGCAGGCGTGCAGACGTGCAACCACGGTAGATCGAAGATCGGCTTGCCGGGAACCGTTCCCACCAGCCGGCGGCCGCCTGAGGTCACCTTCGTCGCGCTGCCGATGGATCGATACAGGTAGTAGTTGTTCTTGAACGATTCGTTGTCGGTGCACAGCGACCCGGAGCATTTCGATTCGGTCTTTGGCGCGGTCAGCGCCATGACCGTGCCGGCGCCGGTGCTGCCCGGCATTGCCCGCAGCGCGAGGGCACGATTGCCGATCACGACGCGACCTTCGTCGCCGCCCAGCTCGGCGAGGACCTTGGACTCGACATCGTTGCCGGCGTCGGTCTGGATGACCGTGACGCCGGTGAGGCGTCCCGTCTGATCGCGATGGCGCAGTGTTTCCGCCGCGTGCAACGACTCTGATCGTCTGGCGATCCACTCGAGCGCGTCGGGTTCACTGGCAAACGTTTTCGGCGCCCCCTTGACCCGGCCCTGCGGCGGCGCGAGCAAACTCTGTGAGGCCACGTGCTGTGCCGTCGCCGCCGCGGCGCCGGCAGCGAACAGGAACGCGAACAGCATTCGAACGGAACGCGAACGTGAAGTAGTCATAGCGTGCCTCCTCTCGGTTTCCGGTCTGGTGGGTAATACGGGAAATCGATGGAAGAGCCGCCACGCTTGGGCTAAGGTCTAGGTGAAGTGGGCGGGACCGAAGCCATCACGTCCGTACTCATGGCGCTTCGCGAGGGCCGGCCGGGCGCCTTCGATCGACTGGTCGCGCTGGTCTACCCGGAGCTCCGCCGTATCGCGCGGCGTCAGCTTGGCCGCTGGCGCACCGGCGGCAGCCTGGACACCGGCACGCTCGTCAACGAGGCGTATCTCAAACTGGTCGATCAGCGCAGCGTCAACTGGCAGGACCGGCAGCACTTCTTCGCAATCGCCGCGCACGCCATGCGCCAGGTGATGATCGACTACGCGCGGAAGCGCCACAGCCTCAAACGCGGCGGCGGCGTGAAACCGGCGACGCTCGACGACCGCGAAATCGCGATTCAGACGCAGGTGGAGAACCTGCTCTTGCTCGACGAGCTCCTCTCGCGCCTCGCGGCCGCCGAGCCGCGGCTCCTGCAGCTGGTCGAGTGCCGGTTCTTCGCCGGCTACAGCGAAGCGGAAACGGCGGACGCGCTCAGCATGTCGACCCGCACGGTGCAGCGCGAATGGCTGCGCGCGAAGGCGTGGCTGCGCGCCGCCGCAGCGGATAAACGCGAGCGCGCCATGAGCGCAGGCCCTGCCCCGGGCGTCGCCGCGCCCGGACTGACGACGTGAACGCCTCCGGCATGGATCGACGCCGCGAGCTCGACCGCCTGCTCGCCGAAGCGCTCGAGCAGCCCACCGCAACGCGCAAGGCCTTCCTCGATAACCTGCACGAGAGCGATCCCGAGCTCGGCGCCGCGCTGGCACGGTTGCTTCGTGAGGCGGGCGACACCGATGCGTTCCTGCAGCCGGGCGGCGCGTTCGCGGGCCCGTTGTGGGAGGAGATGGCCGCCCCGGCGCCGCAGCTCGCCGCGGGCGCGCGGCTCGGACCGTACGAAATCCACAGCGCGATCGGCGCCGGCGGCATGGGCGAGGTCTACCGCGCGCGCGACACGCGCCTCGAGCGCGACGTCGCCATCAAGATCCTGCCGGCGAGCGGCCTGAGCGCGCGTGACGCGCTCGCACGCTTCGAGCGCGAGGCGCGCGCGATCGCGGCGCTGAACCATCCCAACATCCTCGCCATCCACGACGTCGGCAGCGACGGCGGCCGGCGTTTCGTCGTTACCGAGCTGCTCGAAGGCGAAACGCTTCGCACGCGTTTGACCAGCGGGCAACGGATGACGCCGAGCAAGGCCGTCGAGTACGGCATCCAGATCGCGCACGCATTGGCTGCCGCGCACAGCCGCGGCATCATCCATCGCGACTTGAAGCCGGAGAACGTGTTCATCACCGGCGACGGCCGGGTGAAGATCCTCGATTTCGGAATCGCCGCGATCGACGCTGCCGATGCCGCTCACCGCGACGACACCCGGCTCACCCATCCCGGCGTCGTCCTCGGCACGACCGGCTATATGTCGCCGGAACAGATGCTGGGACGCCCGGCGACGCCGCAGTCCGATCTCTTCGCCTTCGGCGTCGTGCTGCACGAGATGGTCACCGGCAGCCACCCGTTCCAGCGGACAACCGCCGCGGAAATGCAGACCGCCGTGCTGCGCGACGATCCGCCGTCGATCATCCGGGTGAGCCCGAACGTCGCGCCGGCGATCGCGCGGCTCGTCGAGCGCTGCCTGCAGAAGCAGCCCGCCGATCGCCCGGAAACGGCGCGCGACGTGGCGATGTTTCTCGAAGCCATCGCCGGTTCAGTGGAGACCGGCGCCGCTTTTCCTGCCGTTGGCGCTCAGCGGGGTCTCGCGCCGCGCACGCGCCTGCTGGCGATCGCGAGCGGCATGTTCCTGCTTCTGATGGCTGTGGTCTTCGGTTACGTGCGCGTGGCCACCGAAGGTGCGGCGCGCGACACCATCGAGGCCGACTTCGCCCGCGCCGAGCGAAGCGTCCGGCGCCTGCACACGGAACAGGTGACGCGGCTCGGCCTCACGGCGCGGCTGGTCACGTCGTTTCCGGAGCTCAAGGCGCTGTTTGCCACTGACCTGGCGACGGTCGAAGATTTCCTCCTCGGCTATCAACAGCGGCTCGCGAAGCCGGTGCTTTTTGTCGCGCTCGGCCCGGACGGCAGCCTGCTCGGGCGCACGGATACGACGCCGTCAGCGGGGCGGGCCGACGGTGAGGACTGGCCGAAGATCCTGCCGGCGCTGCAGGGAGACGGCGCGACCATCCCGATCGGCGGTCGCCCGCACGTCGCGGTGGCCGCCGCGTCGGAAGCCGGCGGCACGGTGTTCGGACACGTCGTGGCCGCGGAACCGATCAACCAGACGTTTGCCGAAACCGTGCGGCAGGAGACGCAGGATGAAGTCGTGCTCCTCTCGCGCGACGGCATCCTCGGCTCCACGCTGCGCGCCGCCGAGACGCCATGGCCAACGCTCGAGGCGTGGCGCGCCGCGGGCGGGCGCGCGGACGCGACGACCGACGTGCGGATCGGATCGCAGCGCTACGCCGCGCGGGAAGTGACGCTGGCCGGCGATCCCGCGGTATCGGTCGTCCTCGTCAAGTCGCGCGACGAAGCGCTGCGCCCGTTCCTGCGCGTCGAGCGAGGCATCCTCGCCGTCGCCGCAATCGCGCTCGCCGCCGCCCTGGCCGGCGGCGTGTGGCTCGCGCGCTACTGCTTGTAGCTGCTGGTTGGATAGTCGTTCCCGAACTTGTTCTTGTGCGGCGTCAACGACCACTTCGACTCGTCGAGCTCGAGCGGCGGCGCGACGGTGGCCCCGGCGCCGGCCAGCACCTCGACCGAGACCGGGGACGCACGCTCGGATAACGCCGTCAGCCGATACCGGCCCGCGGGAAGATCGAGCACGAAGCGGCCGTCCGCCGACGCGAGGACGACATGCGGCGTCGGCGCGACGAGGATCAGCGCCGACATCAGCGGGTGGATGTTGCAGAAGACGCGATACAGGCCCGGCTGCGTGAATGTTCGCGATGGCGCCTGCCCGGTCCGGTAGAGGCCGAGATCGAACGGCTGAGGCCCCGACAACGAAAACACGTTGTGGAAGATCAGATCGTCGTTCGGAAAGTCGACCGACGATCCGGCGGGAATCCCCAGCACGCGCGGGATGAACGTTTTGTTCTTCTGCCGCAGCGAGAAGCGCCCGGGCTGCCGCGGCGCAGCCACCTCGATCGGCTCGGCGTAGACGATGCTCGTGGCGCGCACCACGCCGGCGGCGGCCGTTGTCCGCACCACGCCCGACACGGGTCCTGCGGAAGCGACCCGCGCGCAAGCAAGCGCGCACAGCGCAAGAGCGAGACAAGACCAGGCGCGCATCGACTTCTAGAACTTATACGCGAAGACCCAGTCGAAGTGATGGTTCGTCCGTTCGCTGCCTGTACCTGGCAGCGTGGCGAGGCGGTGATACTCGAACGACGCCTGCACTTCGGGCGTGAACGTGAAAAGCGCCACTCCGTACGCGCTGCGGTTGCGCCGCCGCGGCAGCGTCTGCGGTCCGCCGGTGATGTCGTCCACGCCCGTGCCGGCGCTGAGCGTGACGCGCCGCGACGGGAAGACCTGCAGCTCGGCCCACCCGCCGCGCGCCCGCGCGTCGAGGCCGACGGCGCCGCCGAGCTGGTCGATGTTGTCGCCGAAAAACACTTCGCCCGCCACGCCCACGTAATCGCGCCGCGCCGAGAAATCGACCGCCGCCGCGGAGCTGTCGGCGAGCGCGGCGCCGCGGCGCTCCCATGCGTAGTGGCCGCCGATGCCGATGTTGAGGTGACGCACCGCGTCCGGCTCGCCGGCGTTGAACGCAAGGCGCGCCTGGAACGCCGGACGCCTGGCCCGCTCGCCTCCGAACGCCTGCGGCACGAACCGGTAGTCTTCGCCGGGCACATCGCCGCCAATCGGCGCCATGACGCCGCCGGTCACACGGAGATTGAGCGGCAGCGCCTGCTCGACGCGCGCCTGCGGCGCGCGCAGGTAGAGATTGCCCGATCGAAAGAGCGCCGGGAAGGCAAACGCGGCGAGCGACGTCGGATCTACCGGCGCGAGAATCATGTGGTCCTGTCCGATCTCCACGGCCCGCTTGTCGTTCTCAATCCGTGCAAACGCGACGAGCAGCCGCGGCAGGCCCATCACCTGGCCGGTCGCAAAGCCGGGAATGCCGCCGAAGAAATCGAACGCGGCAGCGCCGCTGGTTCGATACGAGCCGAGCCGCGGGCCGTCCATGGTCACCCCGAGCCGCGTCTGCCGCAGGTTGGCGCTGAACGATCCATCCTCGCCGTCGGCGGGCGTCGCGTTCACGAGGTTCGGGTTGTCGAGCCAGTTGGCATTCGCCGAGTTGAAGGATGCGTCGGTGTGAATCGTGCCGAACAGCTTCACGGCCATCTTCGAGGTCGATTCCACCTTGACCTGCGACAGCTCGGCGACCTGCGCCTGCAGCTGTTCCAGCGGCAGCTGCGGCGCGGCGCCCGCCGCCGGCTGCCCGACGCGAAACGCGCTCAGCTCCGACCGCAGCTGCTGCACCTCGGCGCGGAGATTCGCCAGCTCGCGCCTGATGTCGTCGATGGCGTTCCCTTGCGCCCTGGCGCCGGCGGCCGAGCTGAGCACAAATGTGGTTGCGAGAAAGACAGAGCTGATTCGAGAAGAGAACATGAGGACCATCCTTCGGGCCTCCACTATATGCCCCGCAGGTATAGACTGCCCGGCATGACAACCCTGATCTCCCGCATCGCCGGCGGTTTGGCGTTGATCCTGGTCGTCTCCATCGCCGCCTCCGCGCAGGACGGCGCGGCGGCCTACCGCCAGAACTGCGCCGCGTGCCACGACAACGGCGTCGACCGCGCGCCGAGTCGCGAGGCGCTGCAGTCGATGACCGCCGAGCGCGTGCTCGCCGCGCTCGAGAGCGGCCCGATGCTGTCGATGGCCGCGCGCAGCTCCGCCGCCGAGCGGCGCGCCATCGCGCAATACATCACCGGCAAAACGCTGTCGAAGAAGGACACGGACATGAACCCGCCGCCGCAGGCGATGTGCGCGCCGGGCGGCGCGTTCGCCAACCCGCTCGCCGGGCGGGTGTGGAACGGCTGGGGCGACAACACCTCGAACACGCGCTTTCAGAGCGCAGCCGGCGCCGGGATCTCAGCGGGCGATGTCGGCCGCCTGAAAGTGAAATGGGCCTTCGGTTTTCCCGGCGACCTCGACGCCAACGCGCAGCCGACCATCGTTGGCGGGCGCGTCTTCGTCGGCAGCCAGGGCGGCAAGGTGTACTCGCTCAGCGCCGCGACCGGCTGCATCCACTGGTTCATGCCGGCGGCGAGCGCCGTGCGCGGCGCAATCACGATCGCGCAGATCCAGACCGGGACGGGGCCGATCTACGCGGCGTTCTTCGGCGATCTGAGCGGCAACGTCTACGCCGTCAACGCCGCCAGCGGCGCACCGCTGTGGAACGTCAAAGCCGATCCCCACCCGCTCGCCCGCATCGTCGGGTCGCCGGTGTTTCACGCGAACCGCGTCTATGTGCCGGTGGCATCGGCGGAGGAAACCGGCGGCGCGCCGGCCACTTATGAATGCTGCCGTTTCCGCGGCAGCGTCGTCGCGCTCGACGCGGTCACCGGCCGGCAGATCTGGAAGACCTACACGATTGCCGAAGAAGCCAAGCCGACGCGCAAGAACGCCGTCGGCACGCAGCTCTATGGACCGTCCGGCGCCGGCGTGTGGAGCAGCCCGGCGATCGACACGCGGCGCAATGTGCTCTACGCGACGACCGGCGACAACTACAGCGCGCCAGCCTCGAACATGAGCGACGCCTTCGTGGCCATGGACCTCGACACGGGGCGCATTCTCTGGTGGCGGCAGATGACCGCCGGCGACGCGTGGAATACCGCCTGCCGCCTGCCGGACAAGACGAACTGCCCCGACGAGAAGGCGCCGGATTTCGACTTCTCGTCGCCGCCGATGCTCGTGACGCTGGCCAACGGCCGCCGCGCACTCGTGGCCGGGCAGAAATCGGGCGTGGTGCACGCGATCGATCCGGACGATCAGGGCAAGATCCTGTGGCAAGAACGTGTCGGCACCGGCGGCACGCTCGGCGGCGTGCAGTGGGGCTCCGCGGCAGACGGCGCCAACGTCTACGTTGCGCTCTCCGACATCGTCCGCATGACGATCCCGAACAGCCTCGGCACGAACGCGGACCCGAACAAAGGCGGCGGCATGTTTGCGTTCCGCCTCGACACCGGCGAGCGCATGTGGTCCGCACCGCCGCCATCGTGCGGGACGCGCCCGCGCTGCAGCCCCGCGCAGTCGGCCGCCGTCACCGCGATTCCAGGCGTGGTGTTCTCGGGATCGGTCGACGGCCACCTGCGCGCGTACTCGACAGCCAACGGCTCGGTGATCTGGGACTTCGACGCGGTGAACACCTACAAGACGGTGAACGAAGTCACCGCGCGCGGCGGATCGTTCGACGGCCCCGGCCCGGCGATCGCCGACGGCCTGATGGTGGTGAGCTCGGGCTACGCCCGCGCCGGCGGAATGCCGGGCAATGTATTACTCGCCTTCAGTGTCGACGGCAAATAGATTCCGCTACTGGCTGTCTTCAGCGCGTGCGCCCATCAGGATGTTCATGAGGCTGTAGTTGCCCTCGTGGCACGCGTACTCGTAGATCGGGTCGCGGCTCTTGACCATCGGCACCTGCACGGTCCAGGGCCGCGTCCACGTCGCCGGATCGTCGACGGTGAACTCGTAGAGCAGCGTGCCGGCGTCGACGCGCTTGAAGCGCTCGACGAGATGGAGCGCCGGGCTCGCACCACGAAAGACGCTGGGCTTGAAGTTCGTCGTGTCGACCACCAGCGTGTCGCCGTCCCAGCGGCCGCGTGAGCTGCCCATCCACAACTTAATCGGCCGGCCGATGCGTGGACGGCCGTCGAGCGGCACGATGCGGTGCTCGTGCACCATCTCGTTGACGATCACCACGGCGTCAGCGGTCTGGAACAGCTGGACGTTGTTGTTGTAAGCGCCCGGGATCATCGGCGGACCCGTGACCGTCCAGCCGAGGCAGCGCTCCTGCATCGGCCGATCCGCATAGGAATCGAAGCTCAGGCCGCGGGCGCCGCCTTCGTATTCACCGTTGGCGGTCCACAGCCCGCGCCGATCTTCGGCGCGCTTCAACCCTTCAGGCGTGAGGGTCGGGATGCGGCCGTCGGGCGGGTCGATGATGAGCGAGGTGCGCTTCGTGCCCACCACCTTGGCGCCGTATTCCCACCACACCTGGTTGTAAGCGCGATCGAGATCGGTGCGGCCGTCGGTACCGCGGCCGGAGGGGCCCTCGCCGTCGCGGCGGTCGCGGTTCTGCACCTCGAGCGTCGTGCGCTCGAACGACGCGGCCTCAGCGGCAGTCAGAAACGCGCGGCCGGCAAACTCCGCGGGACGCTCGAGCGGCGTCAGCGTCGCGTAGCTCCAGGTGCCTTCGAGATCGGGACGGCCGTCGCGAGTTCGCGGCGGCCCGCCTTGCGCGTCGAGCAGAACGCCTGCCACCGCGAAAATCCCCAGGGTCACTGAAACTGGAAATCGGGCAGTCATCACGCACAGGATACAGCCTGGCGAGACCCTTGAATTGCAAGATTGCAGGTCCTTTCCTTTCTGCAATCCTGCAATTCTGCAATCCCTACTTTGAAGCGAAGGTATACACGCCGTCCCAGTCGGCCGGCGGGGGTTGGGCAAGAAATCGCTGGCAGCGTTCCTCATACACGGCCACTACCGGATCGCCGGAGTGGCTCGCGCGGTGGCGCGCCGCGGCGGCCAGGGCACCGGCAAAGTCGCGCCGATCGTAGGCCTCGACGATGGCGGCATACGACGCCAACCGCGCCTCTTCCGTCCCGGCTGGATCGGCCGTCCGCACGCCGATCAACTCGTAGATCACTACTGGCGCCCGCTTGCCGACGACGCGAATCCGATCCACCTGACGGAACACAAACCGATCGCGCGCCGCGTTCATCGTCGACTCGCTCACGAGAATGGCGGTGCCATACAGCTTGTTCGCGCCTTCGAGGCGCGACGACAGGTTCACGGCATCGCCGATCACCGTGTACTCCATCCGCTCGCGATGGCCGAGGTTGCCGGCCATCATCGCGCCGGTGTTGATGCCGATCCGCGCGCTGATCGGACCGCCGGCGTTCCGAACCGCCGTCGTCATTGCCAATGCTGCGGCGCACGCGTGCGCCGCATGTCCCGGGTCGGGCAGCGGCGCGCCCCACACGGCCATGATCGCGTCGCCGATGTACTTGTCGATCATGCCGTCGTGCGCCATCACGACGTCGCCGATGGTCGTGAAATACGCGTTGAGGATGCCGGTCAGCTCGCGCGGCGACATCCGCTCGGCGATGCCGGAAAAGCCGGCGATGTCCGAGAACAGCACCGTCGCCTCGACCTGCGCGCCGCCGAGCTCGAGCGCGCCTGGCTGGTCGAGGATGCGCTGCATCACCGGCTTCGAGACGTATCCGGTCAGCGCCCTGCGCACGAACACCCGTTCGCGCTCGGAGACACGGTATTGATAGAGCGCGTTCAGGACGAACACACCCGAGGCGATGAGCAGCGGCTGGACCGAATAGATCCAGTATCGCGCCGCGGCGAAGGCGGCCGCGGCCACGATGGGTCCGAGCGCGATCAGCACAGCCGCCGCCACGAGCTTCGCGCGAAGGCGAAAGCCCGCCAGCATCACCGCCGAGATGACCAGGCCGCTGAGCACCAGGAGCAGCCAGTTCACCAGCGGCGGCGCCCGGCGCACGAACTGCCGGGACGCCAGAGTGGCGAGCCCGCTGGCGTGAATCTCCACGCCCGGCATCACCGCATCAAACGGCGTCGCCAGCAGGTCGGCGCCGCGTGCGCCGGCGGCCAGGTCCTGCGCGCTGAGCGCGCGGCCGACGAACACCGTCTTGCCGGCGAAGGCATCGTGCGGCAAGGACTGCGCCGCGTCGATCGCCTGGTAGTAACTGACGGTTGCGATCGATCGGGCGGGACCGGCGTAGTTGACAAGGAACTCCGGATCATCGCGCCCGCCGGTTGACGGCACGCTGGCTGGCCGCACCGGATCGCCGCTGGCTTCGAGCGCCGCGGCGCTCAACGACGGCGATCCGCCCACGGTCAGCGGTAACCGACGCACCACCTCGTCCACGTCCTTGTGCAGCGTGGCAAACCCGATGCGTGCGTTCGCGGCCGCCAGCGCCGGCAGCGGCACGATCCGCTGCGTCATCTGAAACTGGCGGTCCTGAACATCCTCGAGCGCCGCCGCGAGCACGACCGGCGCCCGGCTCTCTGCAATCGCGGCCGCAAACGCCGCGTCCTCGGCCGGGTCGGCGGACGGCAGGTCGAACACCACGTCGAACACGATCGCCTTTGCGCCGCCGGCGTTGAGCTGGCGGATCAGCTCGCCGTGCACACTGCGCGGCCAGGGCCAGGCGAAGTGCGGCGCGAACTCCTTGAGCGAGCTCTCGTCGATGGCCACGATCACGACGTCTGCCGGCGCCGGGCGCGGTCCGCGCAGCACCGTGAGCAGGAAGTCGTAGCTCTTCAGCTCGAGCGTGTCGAGATGTGCGGTGGTCAGCGAAAGCACGCCGACGATCGCGCACATCGCCGCCAGCGCGCCGATCGCGACGAACAGCTTCGCCCGGGGCGAGGCGCCGGTCACATGTTCACGCGCATGATGAACGTGACCTGGCGCCGCGGAACGCGGGGATCGAGCACCAGCGGGTCGGCGAGATAGCGGTAGCGGCGGTCGGTCAGGTTGTTGACGACGAGCGAGAGCTGCCCGCGGCGGCGGGGCAGCTCATAGGAGAAGGCCGCGTTGGTCGTGAACACGGACGTGTCGTTCGCCGCGTCAACGGTCAGCCCATGCTGGTTGAAGTAGTGCTCACGCATCGAGAACGCAAATCCGCGCGGGCTGACATAGAACAGCCCGGCGACCGCCTCGTGATCGCGGCGCTCGCCGAAGAGATCGCGCGCGGAGGTCAGCGAATACTCGGGCACGAACGTCCAGCGGCCGGTCAGGAACTGATTGAGCACCACGCGTGCGCCATGGAACCGGCCGGCGCAGTTGACGAGGTCGCACAGCGAGCCGAGCGGCGTCTCGCTCTCGCGCGTGTAGGCGAGCGTGCGCAGGAACGTGCGGCCGCCGAAACGCTGGTCCCAGCCCGCGTTGTAGGCCGTCGACTGTACGAGCGCGAACTCGTTCTGGTTCGTTGGAAACCCGACGACATGGGTCGGCACAAGGCGGTCCTGGTAGTCGGTCTGCAGCACCTGCATCGCCGCGAAGCGGAACGTGGTCGACGGCACGGGGCTGAAGAGCACGCCGGCGTTCGGATTGCGGCGCGATAGCGCCCGATCGCTCTCCTGGAAGAAATCGTCGTGGTTCGACCAGTCGTGGTTGATCCCGGCGGTCACCGCGAGACGCGGCGACACCGCATAGCTGGCCTGCGCGAACAGCGTCCGGTATCTGGTTACGCCGTCCGTGTGCTCGGTCGGCGTCGGCAGCTCCACGAGCGGATCGCGCGACAGCACGAGCCAGGTATCCGTCGACCGCTGGCTCTGCCCGTTGAAGACATCGAACCCGTAGCGCAGCTGCGCGTGCCCGAGCTTGAGCAGGTGCGTGCCCTGGTAGCTGTAGTAGGGCGCGTGCGTTGTCGTCACGGTGTGCCAGAGACCCTCGTCGACATGCGGATCCTCGGCGATGCCGGTGTCGGCCGCGCGCGAGACGAAGAGCACCAGATCCGAGCCGGGCGCGAACTGCTGGTGGTAGCCGGCTTCGACGCGATCGAGGATCGACGTCACGCGCCGGAACGGGTTGTTGACATTGCTCACCAGCGTGCCGCCGTGGTCGCCCTGATGGCTGTTCAGGTGGACGTAGCTGAGGAGCACATCGCTGTGCGGCGTCAGGGCGATCTTCAAGAGGTTGGCACCCGTCGCCGTGTGCCGATCGTCGTTCGCCGGGCGGAAACCGTCGGTGCGCGTGTAGTCCCACAGCGCGGAATAGGCAATGCGGCTGGTGCCGCCGCTCGCGTTCACGGTGCCGTTCGCAGCCGCAAAGCTGCCGGCGCTCAGCGTCGCCGCCCAGTTGGCGCGCGGGCGATCGAACAGCGTCGTGTAGTCGTTGAACGCGTTGAACGAATTCGCGTTGGCGGGCTTGAGCAGCCGGGCGAGCAGCAGTTCCCCGCCGCCGGCCGAGAGGCGGCCGGGAAGATTGAGGAAGGTGTCGGCGAGAAATTGATGCGCGCCGCTGTTGCTCGAGTCGTAGAACTCCGAGGTGATGGCATGGAGGTTCGCCCACTCGGTGAAACCGAGCGCGTCGTAGGCGGTGGCCAGCTTGACGTTGCGCGTGGCCTGGTCTTCGTCGAGCAGGAAGCGGCTGCGGTAGACGGCCCGGCCGTCGTTCAGCCGCATCGATTCCTCGAACTCGCGGACCGCTTCGCCCGGGCGGAGCAGATCGTTGTGGAAGATGCCGGCGTAAAGATGCGGCGTGGGATCCTGCGGATCGAGCGCTTCGGCCGCGGCCAGTGCGCCAAACGCCTGATCGAACCGGCGCAGCTCATACAGCGCCTTCGCGAGGTAGGTCTGATACTGCGACCGCTGCGGTTCGACCGCCGCCGCGGTCACGAATTCCGCGACCGCCTCCTCGTACTGTCCTTCGCGCATCGACAGAATGCCGAGCCCCAGGTGCGGTTCGCCTTGTGCGCTGTCGAGCATCAGCGCCGTCTCGAGCGACGCCCGCGCGTCGCGGTTCCGTCCCCGCGCCAGCAGAACAAACCCGAGCGCGGCGTGGGCCGGGCCGTCCTGCGGCGCGGCGGCGACAACACCGCGGAGGACGCGCTCGGCCTGGCCGGACTCGCCGGCGCCGAACAGCAGCCGCGCGTACTGCACGTTGGTTTGGACAAAGTCGGGATCGAGCTGACGGGCACGCTCGGCCGCACGCGTCGCGGCGGGCAGATTGAACGCGCTCTGCTCGACAAAACTGAGCGCGAGATGCGCCGACGGCGATTCAGGATTCGCGGTCACCGCGCGCTCGGCGGCACGGCGAGCTTCATCGTTGCGGTTCTGCACGAGATACACGTTCGCGAGCAGCGATTGCGCCAGCGTGTACGCCGGATCGGCGGCTGCGATGCCTTCGAGCGCCGCCCGCGCCTGCGCCGGATCGCCGTTCAGCAGGCCGAGCTGCGCCTGCTGGATGCGCTGGCGCGAGTCGGCCGGCGCACCGTCGAGCGCGTTGTCGCGCGGGCTGAGGGCGCTCGTATAAAGCAGCGTCCACTGCACGGCGTCGGTGGGGTTGACCAGAATGGATTTGGTTGGCGCCTGGCCCACGCGGACGCGCCCCTGCTCGCCGCTCCCGACCAGCACAGCGCCGAGATCGTTCCGGAAGTCGACCGACCCCTCGAGCACGGTCAGGACCGATTCACCATCAGCGGCGACGCTCAGATCGAACTCGGTGCCGCGAATCGCCGCCGTCACCGCCGGCGTCGTCACTTTGACGTTTGCGGGTGAGGTGCGCGCGCGCAGCCAGACCTGCCCCTGCGCCACGCTGATCACGCTTTCCTGCGACCGGTTCGCAGCCAGCGCGACGCGCTGAAACAGCGTGGTCGCGGCGCGCACGCCGGTGAGCTGGATGGCGGTGTTGCTGTTGACCTTCAGCTGCGTCTCGTCGACGAGCAGCAGCACGGCGCGGCTGTCGGCGCCCGTGCGCACGGTCGTGCCGACCGGCAGCCAGGTGTTAACGGGAATCGGCACCCACGGCGGCTGCTCGCGCTCGACCATGCCCTGCGCGCTGACGAGCTTCGCCGCGTTCTGTGCCCGTGCGGGCGCAGCGCTCAGCACAACGGCAAGGACGATGAGGGGAAGACGACCGAGGCGGCGTTTCTCTCTCAGGCGGTGCAACCGATGGGGACACCTCGTATTAATCGGCGGGCCTTGATAAAACTTAACTTCTATAATGCGATTGCTCGGAACATGCGCCTGAAGAGCCTTTTCCTGACGCTGTGCGCCGCGCTGGCGATCAACACGAACGGCTGGTCGCAGGCGCCGCCAGACATCGCGGCCGTGCTCGAGAGCGATTCGAAGGTGCACCACCTCGCCTTCGAGCGCTTCCGCGAGCTGGCGCAGTCGGCGGGCCGCGCCGCGGCGAACGTCACGCCGTACGTGCTCGACGCCGACGCGTCGAAGGTGCCGGCGCAGCTGGCGCAGGTGCAGGCACGGAAACCGCGGCTGATTTTCGCCGTCGGCACCAATGCCGCGCAGCTGGCCAGCCAGCGGATCCGCGACGTGCCGATCGTTTACAGCCTGGTGCTCAACCCGGCGCGGCAGGAGCAGCTCAGCAGCAACGCGTGCGGCATCTCGCTCGACGTCAGCCCGAAGGAACAGCTGGCCGTCTTTGCGAAGATCAAACCGGCCGTGAAACGCATCGGCGTGATCTACAACCCGGCAGCCAGCGACAACGTGGTGGAGGAAGCCGCCGCGTTCGCGCGGACGGCCGGGTTCTCGCTGATCGCGAAGAAGGCCGACACGATGAAGGACGGGCTCGTCGCGCTGAAGGAGCTCGAGAACGAGCCGCTCGACGCCTTCCTGATGATCCTCGACCCGGTGATCGCCAACGACGCCAGCTTCAAGCAGCTGCTGACCTTCAGCCTGAAACGGCGCATCCCGCTCATCGTGCCCGCCGATCCGCTGGTGAAGGCCGGCGCGCTGCTCTCGGTCGGCGCTGACTACACCCGGGTGGGCGACCAGGCCTGGGACATCGCGAAACGCATTCTCGCCGGCGACGTCAAACCATCGGACATCGGCATTCGGCGTCCGGAAGCCACCATCTCGGCGGTCAACAACACCATCGCGCGGACGCTGGGGCTCGAGATTCCGCGCACGCTCAAGTTCGACCTTGCCTACTAACACACGGCCCCAGGCCGGCGTCGGCCTGACCTGGAAGCTGATTCTTCACTTCCTGTGGGTCCTCATCGCGCTCGCCACCACGCTGACGCTCTATTCGCTCAGCCGCGAACGGGCGCTGCTCCTCGACGAGCTGCAGCTGCGGCACACCGCCCAGACCAACTTCTGGATTCAGAACAACCTGGTGAACCTGATCAGCCCGGACCCGGCGGCGCTGCCCGATCTGACGAAGGATCTGCACGCGGCGAGCGACGTGGCCTACGTCGTGGTCTACGGCCCGACCGGCCAGGTGCTCGTCACGACCGGTCCCGAGGCGGCTTCCGCGATGGCCCGGCCGATGAATCCGCAGCAGCTCGCCGCGACCAGCCCGTTCATCACCGTGACCGACAGCGGTGCGCCGTTCTACGAGCTGGCCATTCCGATCATGCTGCCGCAAGGCTCGAGCGGCGGGCCGGGCTCGCTCGCCGACCTGATGCCGGCGTCGCCCGCCGAAAGCCGGCCGGAAACGCTCGGCGCGATCCGGCTGGGCATCTCCGCTGCCAGCGTGAACGCCAAGATGCAGGCGATCCGCAACGACAGCATCAAGCTCGCCGCGGCGATCGTCGCCCTCGCGCTGGGCCTGTGCTACCTCCTGCTGCAATCGAGCACGCGGCCGATCAAGGAGGTCGCGCGCCAGGCGACGGCGATCGCCAACGGCGACTTCGCGCGCACTGCGCAGCTCCTGAAAATCCGCTCGCGCGACGAGATCGGCGAGCTCGCCGGGAATTTCCACTCCATGTCGATCCGGCTCAAGGAGAGCCGCGACGAGCTGGAGCGGTTCAACCGCGAGCTGGAGGCGAGGGTCGCTGAACGGACCACCGAGCTCGAGACGACCAACCGCCGCCTCGAAGACGCGAACCAGCGGCTCACCGACCTCGATCAGCTCAAGTCGAACTTCCTGTCTACGGTCTCCCACGAGCTGCGGACGCCGCTGACCTCGATCAAGGCCTTCGCGGAAATCCTCCTCGACAACCAGGGCGAGGATCAGGACACGCAGATCCGCTTCCTCGAGATCATCAACAACGAAAGCGAGCGGCTGGCGCGGCTCATCAACGATCTGCTCGACCTCGCGAAGATCGAATCGGGCACCGTGAAGTGGAAGATGGAGCTGCTCGATTTGCGCACGGTCGTGCAGAAATCGCTCGAGGGCGTGTCGTCGCTCGCCGACAAACAGGGGCTGACGGTCAACGTCGTGATGCCGCCGGTCGTGCCCGTCGTGCGCGGCGATCGCGACAAGCTCCTGCAGCTCGTCACCAACCTCCTCAGCAACGCCATCAAGTTCACGAACCAGGGCGGCCGCATCGACATCGAAATGGCCGCGGTGCGCCATTCGGCCGGCCAGACATCGCCGATCGACCCGTCGGCCGCCACGGCGTCGGATTACGTGCAGGTATCAGTGCGCGACAACGGCATCGGCGTCCCGGCCGAACACCTGTCGCGGCTGTTCGACAAGTTTCACCAGGTGGACTCGGCCGGCACCCGCCCGCGCGGCGGCGGCACCGGCCTCGGCCTGGCGATCTGCAAGGAGATCATCGAGCACCACCACGGGGACATCTGGGTGGAGAGCACGCTCAACGCCGGCAGCACCTTCTCGTTCATCCTGCCGGTGGCTGCCGAGCACGAAGCAGGCGGCGCCGTGGTCAGCCAGGCGCCCACCGCTCTCGCGTCGCCCGACAAAACCCTGCGGCGAAAGATCCTGGTGGTGGACGACGAGCCGAGTATCCGCGAGCTGCTCAAATACGAGCTGGCGGCAGAAGGCTATGCGGTGCTCGAAGCCGCCAACGGCGAGGACACGCTCGACATCGCCCGCCGCGAGCATCCCGCGATCATCACGCTCGACGTCCTGATGCCGGGGATCGACGGTTTCGCCATCCTCAACCTGCTCCACAACGATCCCGAAACCGCGGCCATCCCGGTGATCCTCGTCTCGGTGATCGACGATCGCGAGCAGGGCTTCCGCCTCGGCGCCGTGGACTACGTGGTCAAGCCGATCGATCGCAAGGAGTTCGTGGACAGCATCCACCGCGTCGCGGCACGGCTCGATGGCGAGCGGCGCCGCACGGTCCTCGTCGTGGACGACGATCGCGCGATCGTCGACGCGCTTCAGGTGATGCTGACCGCCGAGGCCTTCGACGTGCTCATCGCTTATGACGGCGAGGCGGCCATCGATCTGGCCGTCGCGCATCACCCGGACGTCATCGTCCTCGATCTCAATCTGCCCGGCGTCGACGGCTACGAGGTGATGCGCCGCCTGAAGGCGATGCCGGAAACGCACGCCACGCCGATCGTGGTGTTGACGGCGAGCGAGCTGAGCCGCGCGAAGACCAAGTCCCTGGCCCTCGGGGCCTCCGAGTATCTGACCAAGCCCCTGCCACGGGACAAGTTCCTGGAGATCCTGAAGGGGCTTCTCGCCGAAGCGCAACCTCATGCCTAAAACCGTGCTGATCTGCGACGACGAGGCGTACATCCTGGAGTCGGTGAAGTACGTCGTGCAGAAGGAAGGATTCACCGTCATCACCGCCGAGGACGGCGAGAAGGCCCTGGCGCTCGCCCGCGAGCACAAGCCCGACCTCATGTTCCTCGACGTCGAGATGCCGAAGAAGACCGGCTACGAGGTCTCGGCAACGCTGAAGGCCGAGGCCGACACGAAGCAGATCTACATCATCATGCTGACCGCGCGCGGCCAGGCGGCCGACGAGAAGAAAGGCTACGAGGCGCAGGTCAACGAATACATCACCAAGCCGTTCAGCCCGCGCAAGCTCGTCAAGCGCCTGCACGAGATCCTCGGATAAGCCCGCGCCCGCACTGCGCCTGGACCGATGAGCGACACGCCACACGACACCGGCGGCAAGGAGATCAAGAGCCTCACCGAGCAGCTGCTCCATGCCTACGAGGAGCTCGACCTGCTTCACGGCGTCTGCGAGATCCTGTCCACCTCGGCCGACCCCGACGAGGCGAACAAGCACATCCTGCGCGAAGCGATGCTCACGCTCGAAGCCGAGCTCGGCTGGATCGTCTACGACGACGGGCCGCACAGCAGCCGGCAGGTGTGGCGGCAGAATGTCGACGCGCGCACCGCGGCGTTTCTCAACGAGGCGGTGGTCAACGACGCCATCGCCGGCGGGCAGCACGTCTGGACCGACGATCTCGCACACGACCTCACGGCGCCGAACCTGAAGCTGCCGAAAGCGTTCCTCTGCGTGCCGCTCAAGACCGGCAACGAGATCCTCGGGGCGATCTGCCTCGGCAAACACCTCGCAGGGGCGGTGTTCACGGCTGGCGACCTCAAGCTCGTCCAGATCCTTTGCGCGCCGGCGGCCAACGCCCTGCTCCATCGCCGCGTCGAGCGCGCCGGCGAGCTCAAGCGCTACGTGTCGCCGCAGATTGCCGACAGCATCCTGCGCGGCGGCGACGTGCAGCTCACCAACAAGCGCGCCGAGCTGACGATGTTTCTCGCCGAGCTCAAAGGGTTCACCGAGGCGGCCGAAGAAATGGAGCCCGAGGAGCTGGTCGCCATCCTCAACGAATACCTGTCGGCGATGACCGACATCGTCTTCGCGCACGAAGGCACGCTCGACAAGTTCGTGCTCGGCTCGATCTTCGGCTTCTTCGGCGACCCGGTCGCGCAGGACGATCACGCGCTGCGGGCGGTGCGGATGGCCGAGCAGATGCAGCGCCGCTTCAGCGAGCTCCTGAAGAAGTGGCGCAGCGAAACCTCGAAGCCGCTCGGTCTCGGGATCGGCATCAACACCGGCTACGTCACCGTCGGACATATCGGGTCGTCGAACCGCACCGACTACACGGCCGTCGGCAAGAACGTCGTCGTCGCCGCCACGCTCGCCGGCCTCGCCGAGCGCGGACAGATCCTGATCGGCCAGCGGACCTACACCAAGGTGCAGGACAGCATTCCGGCCGAGTACCTGTCCACTCGCGACATCGGCACGCAGCCGATGAAGATTTTCAGGATCGAGGGCGCCGCGTCCGACCGCTCCGGCTCCGTGGCCCGGTCGCGCGCTCCGCTGTCGGCCTCGGGATCGATCGATCACCGGGCGGTGATCGGCAGCGGCGCGATCTCGCACTACCGCATCCTCGATAAACTGGGCGAAGGCGGCATGGGCGAGGTGTATCGCGCCGAGGATCTCCGCCTCGACCGCACGGTCGCGCTCAAGATCCTGACCCGCTCCGGCCAGGACGAAGAGGCGCGGCGGCGGTTCGTGCAGGAGGCCAAGGCGCTTTCCGCGCTGAACCACCCGAACATCGCAACGATTTACGAGATCGACGAGTCGCGCGGCGTGCACTTCATCGCCATGGAATACATCGGCGGCCGCACGCTGCGGGAGATCCTCGACGACGGCACGGCCCTGCCCATTGCCCAGGCGCTCGGCTACGCGATTCCGGTCGCCGAAGCGCTGGCCAACGCCCACGACAAGAGCATCGTGCACCGCGACATCAAGCCGAACAACATCATGGTGTCGCCCGAGGGTTACGTGAAGGTGCTCGACTTCGGCCTCGCGAAGCTGGTGGTCGGCGGCGCCGACGCCGACCACACCGACACGACGATGGTGACGCGGGCCGGCACGTTGTGGGGCACGGTGGGCTATATGTCGCCGGAACAGGCGATGGGGGTCACGCTCGATCACCGCAGCGACATCTTCTCGTTCGGCGTCGTCCTCTACGAGCTCGTCACCGGGCAGCCGCCGTTTGCCGGCAATCACGCCATGGCGATTCTCCACGCGGTGACGTTCGAGCCGCCGACGCCGATCAGCCGGCTGCGCGCGGAAGCGGCCGGCGAGCTCGAGCGCGTGGTGAACAAGATGCTGCAGAAAAAGGCGGGCGACCGCTACCAGCACATGAAGGACACGATCGTGGATCTCAAGCGGCTGCAAAAGGATCTGACGGCCTGATGGGCAACGCACATGCAATCGCGGCCGTACTGACCCTGGCCCTGCTTGCAGCGGCGCCCGCGCGCGCCCAAACGCGGCAAGCGGACATCACCACGGAAGACATCTTCGCGCTCGTCGAACGAGGGAGCGTCACCACCGCCACCAAGACGGAGCGGCCGTTGAAAATGGCGCCGCAGGCGGTCACCGTGATCACCCGGCAGCAGCTCGACGCGATGGGCGCGGTCACGATTGCCGACGCGCTGCGCCTCGTGCCCGGCGTCAACGCGCGCTGGTCGCCGATGGGCGGCGTGTTCGGCATCCGCTCGCTCGGCTCGACGCCGTTCTCGAGCCGAGTGCTGGTGCTCATCGACGGCGTGCCTTACAACAGCCCCGACAAAGGCGGGCTGAGCGGTCATCCCGCCTATGAGGACTTCTTTCCGATCGAGCAGGTGAAGCGAATCGAGGTGCTGAAGGGACCAGGCTCCGCGTTATACGGCCAGAACGCTTTTCAGGGCGTGGTGAACATCATCACCGAGGACGCGGGGGAGACCGGAGGCCGCGTCGACGTTTCCGGCGGCGCGCGCGGCACCGGCCAGTTCCGCGCCAGTTACGGCGCCGCGCGCAGCGACTTCGCGTATTCGCTCACCGGCAAGTTCAAGCGCCAGGAAGGGCCGATGGAGTTCCAGCGCGACAGCGTCGCCAACAACGGCGACGGCTACATCAAGGCCGCGTTCAAAGGGCTCACGCTGTCGTATCTCTTCCACCGCGACACGTTCGAACCGTTTACGTTCCTCAGCAACCCCGACCCGGTCCGCACACTCCCCACCGAGCAGACGATGAACCTGCTGGTGGCGTCGCACGAGAAGCGGTTCACGCCCGAGTGGCGGTCAACGCTGAAGCTGCTCTACAACCGCCGCGACGGCAGCACCTGCGCCAACTGCCACGATTCGAGCGGCGCCGGCACATTCCTCAACGGCGCGTTCGCCACGCCGGAGATCATCCAGCGGGAGCACGAAACGAACCAGCGCTACTGGATCAACGAGCAGATCGACTGGTCGCCGAGCGGCTCGGCGCACAAGCTGGTGTTCGGCGGCGAGTACCAGCACGACCAGTCGGCCAAGAACATCGTGGAGCGGCTGGATGCGACGCCGAATATTTCCGGCACCGGCGTCTTTGCGCAGGACGAGATGTCCTGGCTGAGCGGACGATTGATCGGGACGGTCGGCGGCCGGCTCGATCACAACGAGCTGAGCGGCACGGCGCTCAGCCCGAGCGCCTCGCTGGTTTACGCGCCAACCGAGCCATTCGTCGTCCGCGGCTCATTCGGCCGCGCCTTCCGGCAGCCAACGTGGAACGACTACTTCATCAACCAGCGCTTCCTGCCGATCACGCTGAACATCGGCGTGCCGACCGAGTTGCGGCGGGTCGGCAATCCCGATCTCTCGCGCGAGCGGATCAGCACGAGCGAAGTCGGGTTCGAATACTTCATCAACCCGGCCTACTCGGTGAAGGTCGACGCCTTCTACAGCTCGATCGGCGATTACATCGTCGGCGACGATTTCACGCTGCGCGTCGGCGGACCGCCCAGCCCGCCGCGTCCGGCGGCGATCGGGCCCGGTCCTGTCGCGCGTCTCGCGCTCGCCGCGAACCGCGAGACGCAGATTCACACCAGCGGCGCCGAGCTCGAGTTCCGGGCCAAGCCTGGCGCGCGCGTGAACGGCATCGTCAGCTACGCCTTCCAGACGCACGACCTCGACGAAGCGACCGATTCACAGGCGGCGTACGTGCCGAAGCACAAAGTGACCGCAATGGTCGGCGTCACGCCGACCGAGCGGCTGCTGATCAACTTCGACCTGAGCACGTGGAGCCGCTTCAACGCCGCGGTGCCCGGGCTCACGCTCGGCCTGGTGGCGGCAGCGCCGGGCGGCGTGTTGTTCGGCGAGCGAATCGGCGATCCCTTTGCCCTCGGCAACCTCAACGTCGTCTACCAGCTGCCGGCGGGGGCGAAGCGCAAGGTCGGCGTCTCGTTCCAGCTTCGCAACCTGTTCGATCAGCGGGTGCAGCAAAATCCCGTGCAGGCGCTGGATGTATCGCTGCGCGGCCGCGAAGCGTTCGTCAAGGTGTCGTACCTATTTTGAGGTCCGGCTTCAGCCGGACCGTGGTGCGGGGGCGAGGACGGCGAGGACCAGCAGGCGCGCCGTTCCGGTGTTGCTGATCCCGTGGGGAACGCCGGCCGGGGCGACGAGCAGGTCGCCGGCGGTCATCGGCAATGCCTCTCCCTCGAGCAGGAACTGGCCGCTGCCGGCGACCACGAAATACATCTTGTCCTGGCCGGCGTGCGCGTGCAGTGCGTGGGCCTGGCCGGGTTCGAACGCGTTCAAGCCGACGAGCATCTGCGCGGACTGGAAGAGCGTGCTCTTCCCCATCTTGTCGGATCGCCATTCGGCGTGGTCGGCGGGCTTGATGACGGGTGGACGTTCCATGATCGGTGGGCGAATTGTACTCGTGGATTGTTCGCGCGAAATCACTACAATCTCTGCGTCAGGACGTCGGCTCACCCTTTCAAGGCAGGAACATCATGAAGACCACCCGGCTCCTTGCGACCGTGATGCTGCTCGGCCTGTGGCCGGGCACGGCCCCGGCGCAGACCACCGAGGAGCTCGTCAACGACGGCAAGAACACCGAGAACGTCACGACCCAGAGCATGGGCTACGACCGCAAGAGCTACAGCCCGCTCAAGCAAATCAACAAAGCGAACGTGAAAGGGCTGGTTCCGGTGTGGACGACCAGCCTGATGAACGATCTGGGCGAGCTGTCGGCGCCCACGGTCTACAACGGCGTGATGTATGTGATCAACGGCAAGTGGACGTTCGCGATCGACGTCGCCACCGGGCGCATGCTCTGGCGCACGCCGGTCGAGGCCGAGCCGGGCGGGTCTCATGCCGCCATCAACCGCGGCGCCGCAACGATCTACAACGGCAAGATCTACCGCGTGACGATCGACAACCACCTGATCGCGCTCGACATGAAGACCGGCAAGCAGGTCTGGAAGCAGCAGTTTGCCGATCAGCGCGAGGGCTACTACGCGACCAGTGCGCCGATTGTCGCCAACGGCGTCCTCATCTCGGGGATGGCCGGCGGCGAAAGCACCACGCGCGGTTTCCTCGACGGCTGGGATCCGGACACCGGTAAGAAACTCTGGCGGCGTTACACGATCCCGGCGCCGGGTGAGCCGGGTTCGGAAACGTGGCCGAAAGACGATGCGTGGAAGCAGGGCGGCGGGCCGACCTGGCGATCGGGGTCCTACGATCCGCAGCTCGATCTCGTCTACTGGGGCACCGGAAACGCGGAGCCTTACGATCCGCGGCCGCGCGGCGAGAAGGACAGCCTCTACACGTCGAGCGTGCTGGCGATCCGGCCGAAGACCGGCGAGATCGCGTGCCACTACCAATACACGCCGAACGACGTCTACGACGTGGATGGGACTGACGAGCAGGTGCTCGCCGACATCCAGGTGAATGGCCAGCCGCGGAAGGTGATGATCCAGGCGAACAAGAACGGCTTTCTCTACGTCCTCGATCGCACCAACTGCAAACTGATCGCCGCCAACCCGCTCGTCAAGGTCAACTGGGCGTCGCATATCGATCTGAACACCGGCCGGCCGGTGCTGACGGATGTTTACAAGCGCTTTCTGGCGGGTGAAGAAGTCGAGATCTACCCGCAGCGCGGGACCAACGCCGTGCCGATCGCCTTCAACCCGGCCACCGGACTCATTTACGCGAGCACGTGGAACCTGCCGCGCATCCAGAAGCTCGCGCCGCCCAAACCGGCGGTGATCGGCGCCAACTCGACCGGTACGACCAGCCGCCAAGTCGAGATCAAGCCGGGCGACGTCCTCGGCCACCTGGTCGCAATAAACCCGCTCACCGGCGAGAAAAAGTGGACGGTGCCGCTGACCGATTTTCCGAGCTCCTCCGGCATGATGGTCACCGGCGGCGGCGTGGTGTTCACCGGAAAGTTGGGGGGCGAGTTCGTCGCGCTCGACGAAGCCACCGGCAAGACGCTGTGGCAGTTCAAAACCGGATCCAGCATCAACTCGACGGCCATCACCTACACCTACAAGGGAAAGCAGTACGTGTCGATCGCATCAGGCCTTGGCGGCGGGCTGGCCCTGCGCTTCGCCGGCGACAAGATGCCGACGGGCGGATCGATGTGGACGTTCGCGATCCAGGAATGAGAACTGTGCCGCGTCTGCTAGGATGCTGCTCGATGACGTCAGCCATTCGTAACGGCGCCGTCGCCGGCCTTGCGGCTGCGCTCTTGTTTCCGCTCAGCGCGAGCACCACCACCGAGGCGCGCGCGGCGCGAATGCAGGCGGCGCAGAGCGCAGCGGCCGCTGCCGCCGGCGGGCTCGAAGTGCTCGAGCTTCGTTCCAACTTCTTCGTGATCGCCGGCGGCGGCAGCCACGTCAGCGTCCAGGTGGGCGAAGACGGCGTGGTGGCGGTCGACGCGGGATCGGCCGCGCGCGCCGACGCGATTCTCGCCGCGATCAAGAAGATCACGCCGCGCCCGATTCGCTACGTGATCAACACCAGCGCCGACGCGGATCATGTCGGCGGCAACGAAGCGCTGTCCAAGGCGGGCCAGACGCTCTTCACCGCGCCCGGCTCGATCTCCCTGCCGGGCAACTTCCTCGGCGGCGTCGCTTCGATTCTGTCCGCCGAGAACGTGCTCACGCGGATGAGCGCACCGACCGGCCGCACCGCGGCGTTTCCCGTCGGCAGCTGGCCGACCGAGACGTTCGACGACGCCCGGAAATACATGTACTTGAACGGCGAGGGCATCGAGGTCCTGCATCAGCCGTCGGCGCACACCGATGGCGACGCGATCGTCTTCTTCCGCCGCTCCGACGTCGTGGTGGCCGGCGACATCCTCGACACCACGCGCTTCCCGGTGATCGACGTCGCGAAAGGCGGTTCGGTGAATGGCGAGATCGCGGCGCTCACCAGGATCGTCGAGCTGGCGATTCCGTCGGTGCCCATCGTCTCGCGGGAAGCCGGCACGCTGGTGGTGCCGGGCCACGGCCACGTCTGCGATCAGTTCGACGTCGTCGAGTATCGCGACATGCTCACGGTGATCCGCGACCGCGTGCGCGATCTGATCAAGGAAGGCCGGACGCTCGAGCAGGTCAGGGCAGCGGCCCCGGCCCGCGGCTACGCGCGCCGCTACGGATCGGACTCCGGTCCGTGGACAACCACAAACTTCGTGGACGCCGTGTATCAGAGCCTCGTCAAGGAGAAGGCGTGAAGAGCTCCCGACTTGCTGTCGCCCTGGTGCTCGCAGCCGCGGCGCTTGCCGCCGCATCGGCGCCTCTGCACGGTCAGGGTCGCGGCGCGGCGCCGGCGCCGCCCACCCCGAAAGCCTCCGCGCCGATCGATCTCACCGGCTACTGGGTGGCGTTCGTGAATGAGGACTGGCGCTATCGCATGGTCACGCCGGCCAAAGGCGACTACCGCGGCGTGCCGATCACGCAGGCCGCCTTGCGCGTCGTCCAGGCGTGGGATCCAGCTGCGGATGAAACCGCCGGCAACCAGTGCAAGTCGTATGGCGCCGGCGGCATCATGCGCGTGCCCGGACGGATTCACATCACCTGGCAGGACGACAACACGATGAAGCTCGACACGGATGCCGGCACGCAGACCCGCCTCTTTCACTTCGGGGCGGTGCCGGCGGCCTCGGGCCCGCCCGGCTGGCAGGGCCAGTCGGCGGCGCGGTGGGAGCGCCCCGCCGGCGGCGCGCGCGCGGGCTCGCTGACCGTTGTCACGACGAAGATGCGCGCGGGGTATTTGCGCAAGAACGGCGTGCCCTACAGCGAGAACGCAACGGTCACCGAGTACTTCGACCTCGCGGCGCAGCCCGATGGCAGCCAGTGGATTGTGGTGACGACGGTGGTCGACGATCAGCAGTACCTGACGGCGCCGTTCATCGTCAGCTCGCACTTCAAGAAGGAAGCGGACGGGTCGAAATGGGAGCCAACGCCATGCTCAGCCACGTGGTAACCCTGCGCACGGGCCTTGCGCTCGTCCTGATCCTCTCTGCCCCGTTCGGCCGCACCGCGTGGGCGCAGGCCGAGCTGAACGGCTCGTGGGCGGCGCGCAACACCGAGGACATCTCGCGCGACTCGCTGCCGGTCGACTATCTCGGCATCCCGCTAAACAGCGAAGGCCGCACGCGCGCGCTCAGCTACAACGAGTCGCAGCTGGCAATGACCGAACGTCAGTGCGAGGGGTGGCCGCCGTTCTACTTCGTGCAGGGCCCCTTCGGTCTGAAGATCTGGAGCGACACCGAACCGATCAAGGGCGCGACGGTTTCTTACACGATCGGCGCGTGGGAAGACCGCGCGCCGATGACCATCTGGATGGACGGCCGGCCGCACCCCGGCCCCTATGCGCAGCACCTGCGCGGCGGGTTCACCACCGGGACGTGGGAAGGCACCACGCTCGTCGCCTATACGACGCACATCAAGGCCGGCTTCATCCGCAAGAACGGCCCGCCCAACAGCGATCAGGCGACGATGACCTCGCGTTTCTTCCGGCATGGAGACATGCTGACCATCCTGTCGATCGTCAACGACCCGATTTATCTGGCCGAGCCGCAGATCATCTCGAAGACCTTCCAGCTCTCCGCCGCGCCGATCTCGCCGATCGGACCGCCATGCGTCTCGGGCTTCGAAGGCCGGCGATCGAAGGAAGGCGTGCCGCACTTCGTGCCGGAGAAGAACCCGTTCGTCGACGAGCTCACGAAGCTCTACAACCTGCCGCGCGAAGCGGTCCTCGGCTTCCCGGAAACGATGTATCCGGAGTATCGCAAGAAGATCAAGGACAGCTACAAGCGTCCCGACACCTGCAAATCAGACTGCGGCGCAACGCCGGCGCGATAGAGCCTCTTCACCCGAGTGGTCCGGGCGGAACCTGGCGATTGAGAATCGCCGTGCGCTGCGCGTCCGCGAACGGCTGCGAGAAGAGATTCGCCGTCATCTGCCGCGAGCGGAACAGGTTCAGGATGTACTGCATCCTCTGATCGAGCTTCGCCCAGTCGCGGGCCCTGGCGTTCGCGTCGATCGTCGCGCATTTGAACTGCTCGAGCAGGGTGCGCAGCGCGAGATCCGCAATCAGCTCGAGGAGCGGCGGACAGAGCGGCTGGCCTGGCACCGGGGGCAGCGGCAGGCCGAGGCGCAGCGTCTCGTTGGCCGCGTTCAGCGTCATCAGCTCCCGCGTGGCCACCTGATTCCAGTCGCGCTCGATATCGGCGATGAGCGGACGCAGGGCCGCATCGACGAGCGGCTCGGCACGATCACGAAGCCGATGCGCGAGCGGCAACAGCAGCTTCGCGGCGAGGTTGTTGACCGAGACGGCAATCGGCGCGCCGAGCGACGCCGCGATATTGGGCTGCAGCCGAATCTGCTCGTGCAGGCCGACCTGGCTGTTGGCCAGCAGGATCAGCTCGGCTTTCTTTTTCGGGTCGGGCTCTTTGATCGCCGCAAAGTAGGCGGTGACACCCGAGCGCAGCAGCGTTTGCCCGCCTTTATCCGACGGTCCTTCCGCGAGTGTGGCCAGCACTGCCGCGAGCGCCGCGTCGCCTGGAGACGCGGCCGGATGGAACGACCGAATCATCAGCGAAAAGAGCGGGCCGAGTTCGGCGTAGACGTTCAGATTGCCCTGCATGATCTGCGCACTGACGGCGCCGACGATCTCGCCCGGCAGCTGCACGAGGAACCGCGGATCGAAGTCGAACCCGAGGCGTCCCAGCCGCGCCTTCGCCTCGAGATAGCTCGGCGAGTTCTGAATCAGCCGCCGCAGAAGCGCCGGCACCTCATCGTCGCGGATGAAGCGGCCGGCGGTGCGCGAGGCCCACGTCGCGTAGGTGCACCAGTTGGTGTTCTCGGCGCCGACGAGCCAGGTCATGCCGAGCGACAGGTCGTGATACGACTGCGTGATGAGGAGATTGCGCAGGACCGGGTTGGCGTCGAGTCCGATGATCCCGTCGAGATCGTCGATGAGCAGACTCGGGTCCGCGGCCATAGGCGTGGCCATAGGGCGGTAGTCTACACGCGCGACTTGCGTGCGGCGCAGGTTCTGATTAACGTGTGGTCGGGTGAGGAGGTTCGTGTGCTGATCAGAATCGGGCTCAGCCTGAGCGGCGTACTCGCCGTCGTCACGGCGTTCGCGCCGGCGCTCTCCGCGCAGTGGCCGATCTTCAAGACACCGAACGTGCCGCGCACGGCGAACGGCGAGGTGAATGTCAACGCGCCTGCGCCGCGGACCGCGGACGGCAAACCCGACTTCACAGGACTGTGGGACACCATCCGCACCGGCACCGGTCAGACGATTGCCGGCGTGGACGTGCCGCCGCTGAGCCGCACCAGCCAGTTCTGGAATATCGGCGCGGGGATCGACGGCGATCTGCCGCTGCGGCCATGGGCCGCCGAGCTTCGCGCGAAGCGCGTCGCCGACGTCAGCAAGGACAACCCGGACGCGCACTGCCTGCCGATCGGCTTCACGCAGCTCCACAACCACCCGCAGCCGCGCAAGATCATCCAGACGCCGGCGGTCATCGTCATGCTTTATGAGGCGAACGGCGGCGTGCGTCAGATCTTTCTCGACGGTCGCCCGCTGCCCGCCAACGATCCGCAGCCGTGGTGGTACGGCTATTCCGTGGGCCGATGGGAAGGCGACACGCTGGTCGTCGAGTCTTCAGGCTTCAAGGATGGCGGCTGGCTCGACGTCAACGGCGCGCCGCTGACCGATGCGGCAAAGCTGACCGAGCGGTTTCGGCGCGTCAACTACGGGTCGCTCGAAATCGACGTGACGGTCGAAGACCTCAAGGCCTATACGCGCCCGTGGACCGCGGTGAAGATCCGCCAGCGCCTGATCCCCGACGAAGAGCTGATCGAGTTCGTCTGCGGCGAGAACGAGAAGTCGACGCAGCACTTCAACCGGTGACACGTTACCGCCACAGTTCCAGCTGAAGCGGCTGATCCGGACTCTGATCTTCGAACAGGAGCGGCGCGCGCCTCCAGCCGGCGAGGCGACGGCGCTTGAGCAGTGCCGCCGTCGCCAACAGCAACACGGCCGCGCCAATCGCCCGCGCCACGCTGATCGCCGCCGTCCGCACAATCCATCGCCCGCGAACGTGAACATCGCGTAGCCGAAGCAGGCAAGCAGGAAGCTGTGCGCCAGGAAACGTTTGCCAGGCAGATACGAGGCCGTGAACGGCAGGCGGCGCCAGTTGTGCAGCACCACGTCCACCACCACCAGTCCGATGAGCGCGACGATGGCCGGCGCGGCTGCCGCGGCAGGTCCGGGCAGCATCCACGTCAACGGCACGGCCGTTACCGTCGGAACGCCGATCAGGCAGGCGGTCGCAATGCGGTCCACGGCCCGGAACTGCTCTGCGCGCGTCGCCTCGTCCTCGGTGAAACGGAAAATCCAGTTCGCACGATGCTCGATCGGCAGGACTGCGGTCGCGCGCAGCGCCAGTCCGCACACGCACATCAGCCCGAAGGGCGTCCAGAGCATGACGTCGAGCAGCGCAGTACTAGATGGCCCAGTAGCTCCGGTCGACTCGATCATCGTCGCTTCCACGAGGCGGTTGACGGCCACACCCATGCCGCAGGCGATCAGGCCGACGAGGACGCCCTGATGCAGGTGGCTGCGGCGAAGCGTGAGCAGCGTGAAGCTGTGGACCGCACGGCAGGCGGCGCTCGGGCCGGCAAAGGCCGTGATCCGCAGCCCGCCGCCGCGTTGCGCCGCTGACGAGGCGGGGCGCAGCATGAGCCGCTCGAAATGCCGGAACAGCACGCCGTAGGCCGCGGCCACGATCGCAGCCGCCGCGCCGAGCGCGGCCATCGCGATGACCGCGAGCCGAAAGTGCCAGGCGTCCGCGCTGCCGCGCAACACGTGCTGCGCGCCCACGAACCACGCGGGCGGCACCAACGCGAGCCACGGCGATCCGGCCGCCATCGCGCCGCCGGAATTCGACAGGCGCAGCACCAGCGGCACGCACACCACCAGCGCCCCGAGCAGGACGCTCCTGATGATTGCCGCGAGCGCCTGAAAACGGCTCGTCGAGCACCACAGCATGAAGACGCCGACGATGGCGGTGACGGCGAGCACGGCCCATAACGAGGCGGCCGCACCAGTGACCGCCCAGGTCCCCAGCCGCGCCAGGACGGCTGACTCGCCGAATGGATTCAACGAAGTGAGGAGCACGAGCGGCACGAGCGCCGCGTGCGCCACGGCGGCGAAGAGCCCGGTGAACAGCAGCAGCGCCGCGAGCTTCGTTCCGAACACGACCGGCTTGTCCACCGGAAGCGGACCAAGCACGCGCAGGTCGCGCTCGTCAGGAAACAGTGAATGGCTGACGAGCAGCGTCACGAACGCGACGAACAGCATCGGCAGGCCGACGAGCATCAGGTCGTCGCCGAGCACCGCACGCCGGAAAATCTCCGGAGAGGCGCCGCGCAGCATGGCGTACTTCCCGGCATAGAGGTAGGTGATGAGGAGGCCGAGCGACGCGATGCCGCCGGCGCCGCCGAGCAGCATATGGCGGAACGAGTCCGCGCCGGCCGAGGAGAGGATGCCGAAGTCGAACAGCGCGCGGAAGAAGTGCACGGTCAACCGCCATTCCGGGCGGCCGGACCACCGGCCCGCGATTGCACCTGTGCCCGTCGTCATTTCGCTTCCATGACGGCGAGGATCTCCCGGGCAACCGGCAGCAGATCGTCCTGCTGTATCGCCCGCACGAAGACTTCTTCGAGCGACGGCGAACCGGCCGTGCCCACGGCCGAGACGATGTGCTCCGCGACGATTCGACCGTGAGAGAGAATCAGCACGCGGCCACACAGCTGCTCGACGACGTCGAAGCGGTGTGTGCTGAAGAGCACCATGCGGTTTTCGGCGGCAAACAGACGGAGCAGCGTGCGGAACAGCAGGCCGGCGGTGACATCGAGACCCGAGAAGGGCTCATCGAGGACGAGCAGATCCGGATTGTGGAGCAGCGCCGCCGCGAGCAGGACGCGCTGGCGCATGCCTTTCGAGTACGCGGCCATGACCGCGTAGCGGCTGTCCCACAGAAGCAGCAGGCGCAGGAACGCCGGGATCTTTTCGGCCAGGGTCTGTTCGGAGAGGCCGCGCAGACGTCCGACCAGCATCAGATACTCAGGCGCCGTCAGGTGCGTGTAGAGGTGCGGCTCTTCCGGAACGTAGCCGATGCGGCGCTTGCAGGCCGGCGGGTCGTCGGCCATCCGCAGGCCGTCGAGCCAGAGCGATCCGGCGCTTGGTTCGATGAGGCCGACCACGGCATTGACGGTGGTGCTTTTCCCGGATCCGTTCGGCCCGAGGTAGCCGAGGATCTCACCGCGGCGCACCTCGAAATCGACGCTGTCGAGCGCGAGAAAGCCGCCGTAGCGTTTGGTCAGCCCGCGTGCTTGAAACACGGTCAGATGACGGCCAGGCGGCCGGCGAAGACTGCCAGCGCGCCCTCGATACATCCCGCCAGCACGATCAGCGCGGTCACCCCGGGGTAACCGGCGAGCGCGGCCGCGCACACGGCGAGGCCCATCACGACGCGGAGATATCCGTCCAGGCGATGCACGCGCCGCCACACGTCGTCGCTGCCGAGCGTGTGCCGCGTGCGGATGCCCCACGCCGGGTTCGGTTTGAGCCTGGGCAGATCGTTGCCGGTGACCACGAGGAACAGCCCGACGAGGGCGCCGAGGAGCCGGCCGAGCCAGAGGTGCCCGCCGATGAAGCCGGCGAGCATCGTGACGTGAAATGCCGCCAGAAAGAGTACCGTCGCCGCGCCGGCGCGGCGGGCCTGGCACGCTCCGCTGCGGGCGGCCCGCGTGAGGCTCGTCAAGATCCACCAGACAGCCGCGGCGGCGACCGGCAGGAAGAACGCGACAAACGGCGCGCCGATGAATGCGCCGTCGCGGCCGGCGCGCGGCGGGATGTCCGGCGGCAGGTCCGGATACGCGGCTAGCGATGCGATGAACGCGATGGAGAGGGCAAAGAGCGCTCGACGCTGGATCGCCATCGTTCTCTCCCTGCAGGCAGGGCTTCGAGCAGCAGCTCGATGACCTCCTGAAGCACCGTGGTATTCACGTCGTATTCGATGAACTGGCCTTTGCGCTCGCTGACGATCAGGCCGGCGGCGCGCAGGACGGCGAGGTGGCGCGAGATCGTCGGCCAGCTGCTCTGGAAGGCGTCGGCGATCTCGCCCGAGGTGCGCCGCCGGGCGCGCAGCAGCTTCAGAATCCTGCGCCGCGTCGGATCGGCGAGCGCACGAAAGGCGCGGTTCGCAGCCATGAGCTGCGCGTCAAATTAGCCGACTGGCTAATTACTGTCAAGAACCAGCGCCCTCGGCACATCAGCCGCAGAGCTCGGCGCAAAGACGCCTTGCTTATTCATGAGGCAAGCCGGCGGACAAAGTGGGTAGCGCGACGCTCAGGATCGGAAGCCCTGCCTACGCTCCACATCTCTAGTGTGACGTCAGCTATCCCGGCAAGAGCAAGCCGCCGCGCGGCATCGACGTTGCTCAGATGGAGGACATGAATGCGACCGCCGTCGCAGGAGATGCCACCATGATGAGAATCCGCCGCGTGACGCTCGCCGTCACCTGCTCTGCCGTTCTCGCCCTGTCGCTCGTCGCACTTGCGCAAACGCTCGGGACGCCGATGCGCTATACCGCCGCTGCCTTCAACTTGAATCGCGGCGCGGCGGGAAACATCGAAATCGTCGTCGACCGCTGGTCCACCGATGCCGAGCGCGACAAGCTGATGGCGATCATGCTCAACAAAGGACCGGACAAGCTGCTCGACGCGCTGCAGGACATGCCTCGCAAGGGGTACATCAAGACGCCCGACCGCCTCGGGTGGGACCTTCGCTTCGCGCGCCGCACGCCGGCCGCTGACGGCGGCGAACGCGTCGTGCTGGCCACCGACCGCCGCATCGGGTTCTGGGAAGCGGCGAACCAGCCGCGCTCGATCGACTACCCGTTCACCATTGTCGAGATGCAGCTCCGCGACGGCCAGGGCGAAGGCAAGATTTCCGTGGCGACGAAGATCATCGCCGACAAGGAACACAACATCGTGACCCTCGAGAACTTCGACCTGCAGCCGGTGATGCTGACCAACATCAAGGCGGAGCCCAAACACGACAATTAGGTAAACACCGGGCGGCGGCTCGCCGCGGCCGATCGTGTCATCTGCGGCTGTATTCCGGTTACTGTTGAGGAGTGTCGTCTTCGAGCGTGAACCTGCTGGGGCCGTTTCGTTTCGCGAGCGGCGGG